>Ga0136655_1000097_pt1 | contig 36465 bp, 59 predicted proteins | sample CPBDNA_2_FD_94863 | JGI IMG/M metagenome (GOLD analysis project Ga0136655, IMG submission 94863) | Freshwater to marine salinity gradient microbial communities from Chesapeake Bay, USA - CPBay_Spr_15_0.8_DNA (version 2) | ecosystem: Environmental > Aquatic > Marine > Coastal | place: USA... | reverse complement strand
GTATCAATAGAGAAGTCTATTTCAGACAACCTTGAACGTAATGGACTGATAATACGATTCTTGAAATTACAAGTAAAGATAAAGCCACAGTTTGAACTGTATTCTTCAATAAAGTTACGAAGAGCAGGCTGAACGTTTGCTGCGTTCAAATAATCTGCTTCGTCAAAGATAACATACTTACGACCTGTTCCTGTGAGAGAAACAGCGGAAGCGAAAGCAGAGATGTCGTATCGGAGAGTATCAATATTAACATTAAGAGAACCGTTCTTTACTATATAATCGCAACCTAGTTCTTCTAACATGGCTTTCGCAATTGTAGTTTTACCTACACCTGGACCACCAGTTAATAATAGATTTGGAACACTTCCGTCTGATACGAACTTGCGAAAGGATTCTTTTGTCTTGCTTGGTAGAATAGTATCATTAACAATTTGTGGACGGTACTTCTCAACCCATAAGACTTCATTTGATTTTGCATCAATCATAATTCACCATAAACATAATATAAAAAAATTCGAGTCAAAACGCGGGGTCCCCTTTTACAGTTTCCCCACTTCTCGAGAAATGAGCTGTAGTTTAACCTACGAGCTTATCAGCCAATTCGCCTTCAGCACCAGTATCAACATCTACGGCGTCCTCACCAACCCCTTCAGGTTGCTTTGGTCCTTTCTGTCTTAGGAATGCTTCGAGTTTATTTCTTAGCATACCGATACCAGCTAGTTCTTGCCCTTGGAATCCACCGCGAGTACTGACCACGTCAATGATCTGTAGTAGCGTTGAGATATCTCCAAGAGTAATTACAGCTTCTTGCTCTTGCTGTTGGCCTTGTTGCCTTGCATCATTCATATTCATTACCTTTTATTATAAGTCGACTTTGAATCAATTGCCACGTAATACGTGACGCCTTCACCTTTAAATTGTGAGATACCTTTTGAACAAAGCGTAACCTCATAATCTATTGGCATTAGTTTCAAGTTATCAGTTTTAATGATAATCCTGAACTCATCGGCAGTTTCCCCAATTTCAACGCCAAAGTCATCTGCGTTGTCGTTGGCACTGTCGATTGCTTTCAGATAGCATTTGCCGCCTTCGCCTACAAATGCGATCTCTGAAAATTGTAATACCCCTGCCGCCTTCAATACTGAAGACAACGTATCTGCCGTTACATCCACAACAACATCAGCCGTAGGAATGTTAATTTCCTTTTCTGGTGGCGTGTGAATCATCGATAGATCTGCAAAGACATACTTTGTACGTCTTTTTCCTTCCGAGATAATAAAGTATTTATCAAAAAACTCCACATCTGGATCATTATATAGAGATAAAATTGAAAGAAAGCGCGATAAGTCGTAAATACAAGCATCAGCTGGTATTTCTTGACCGATATTCGCAATCGCAATCAATGTTTTCTCTGGAGTTATAGTCTTAATAACTGAACCAGCTGACAACAAGATTGACTTGTTGATAGAGGTAAAGCTTTTTAGGACCGTCAAGGTTTCGTTAGAAAATTTCATTATATAAGTTTCTCCATTAGTTATTGTTGTATATTATAACAGGTTTATTTAGATTTGTCAATAGGATTATAAGACTTTCTGTTAGATGTATTATCTGCAGTTGCCGTAACACCTAATTGACCGAGAGATCCCATGTCACCCTTAAAGATATAAGAACCAACATGGTTGATTTTCATCCAAGGACACATCCATACTGATAGACCAGCTTTACGAGCCATTCTACAGAAGAAGTAGTCTTCAGATAAGTACCTTCTAGATTCTGGGTCAATGACACAATCAAAGAAAGCGTGGATATCACGAGTACCGTCAAATTGTTCTGTCCTAACGTGATCTGGTCTATATGCCAATTCAGGATAAGCATCTCGATATTTTTCTAATGCCTCTCTTGTAATTAGCATAAACCCAGTACCGCCTTCGGCAACTTCAACAGGTTCTGCGAGTTTAAATTGTTTTATATCTCCAACTGGATTAAAAACAAAATCTGATGTAAATTTTTCTAAGTCGAAAGGATTCTCTTTACCTACTCCATGTTGAGCAGCTGCAGCTACCTTTTCCCAAGCAATTGTTTTCTTAGGGTATGGACCACATACAACATCGTATTTTTCAGGATCTGAAATCTGCAATGCAAGTAATGCTAACGCGTCACGTGGATCAAATCCAATGTCTGCGTCAATAAACAATAAATGAGTACAATCAGAACGAAGGAATTCATCTACGATATAGTTCCTTGCTCGTTGAATTAAACTTTCGTTGAATAGAAAGTAGTACTTCATTGGAATTTTGTGAGAACTACATAGCATACTTAAATCGTTAGTCGACTTAGTATAGATACCTGTACATTGACCACCATACATAGGTGTACCAATAAAGAGTCTTTGTTTTTGTAGTTCTTCTGTCTTTACTTCTAACTTCATACTGTAATTTGCTCCATATCATTTTCTGCTCTAGTGATTGACTGTAATCTTAATACATCAGCCAATATGTCCCATGCCGAATCATGCGCTTTAAATACTGAATCCCACTTATCTTCGTTTGCACAAGGAGGGAATCCATTCTTCTTTAAACCAAAATCAAACTTTGCATCAATAAATGTTCTTGTATCTCTAACAGACCAATGCTTAAGGTGTGATTGTAGATGACCTACTTTACCTTGAGACTTAAAGAGTCTTTCAAGAATAACAGGATCAAAGGAATTAGATCTTGACCACCAATAGTTAATCTTTGGAGAATCAATTAAAAAGTCGGTAAACTGTTTCACAAAGTCTTCAACCGATAAGTCTGAACTTTTAGGAGCAATATTCTTTCTTACTTCTGAATCCTGTTTAGACCAAAAGTCGAGAGTACCTCTATCAACTACCCAATTATAATTCTTTACTTGTTCAGCCACATTCAATTTAAATTTCTTTGCTTTGAATACATCACTTAAGTTATAGGGATTATCAGATGTAAACTTGTCCCACTGAAATACCATTACAGATACATCAATGACAGCGCAGTTATGAACGTCTTGTCCCATTGTTTCGAAGTCGATGATTAAATCGTTTCTCATATGTTTACCTTTAATTTAATATACTATTATAACAAACTTTCCTAGTCTTGTCAATAGTTTTATGCAAAGAATTCATCTAAGTTTGGAGTTGTGTCTACACCATTCTTGTCATGTTCCATTAATTGCTTATGGTTGTTCTGTCGAAGATAAGTTGACTCTGACATATCAAGATCGCCTGTTAAGAACTTGGCGATTTCACTATGGAGATCAGCAGATGTTGGTACAGGAACATTCTGTGCAATATGATTCATTTTCTTCAGGCCATGTAATAACTCAAAGTTCTCAGGAAAGCCCATCATATGTAAAGCTTCTCGAATCGTCAACGATCGTTCTTCAGTCGGATGCATTGTATCAACCATGTTACGACCAATTACTGCATTCATATATTCACCAAAGACATGTACTGAACCATCCCATACACCTTTACCATCAGCAAACTTCATAATGGCATGATCTGAGTATTTAGCGCCTTTTTCGTTTCCTGTTCTGTGGAACCATTCGTTGGCTTCTTTCATCCAACCTTTCTTACAAACATAATTCAGAGTTGTCTTAACGTCCTCTTCAACCATAAGCTCTCGAACATCACGATTTGTTTTTGTCTTAATGAAATTGTAATAAGGTTCGTTAGGAACATGTTTATTAATAATCAAATCTTGATGTAATGCGTCAACAGGAATCTCTTGTAAGTATTCAGCAAAGTTCTTTCTTGGTTTATTATACCAATTCATTACAGGAGCAGAGTCTGACTTCCAGCCGATCGCAAAGGTCCTGTCGCGGCCTTGAGGGACTCCGTGAAACCTAGTTGAGGTTTTATACAGGGATAATGAATACCCACGCTCAGCACATATTTCATACAGTCTATTTGCTACAGGACGACCTTTATTTGTAAACAATGCAGGAGCATTCTCAACAATCACTACCTTTGCACCAAGTCTATCAATACCATCTTGAAAGACCATATACATAAATTCGTTCTTAGCACAACCTGCGCCTTTACTCTCTGCAGTTGTTCCTGTATTTAATTGAGATAGAGCAGCACATGGTGGAGTACCAGAGACTACATCAACTTGTGTTAGTCCACTGTTTTCTACTTCATCAAGTTTAATATAAGGAATATCGCGTCCCATTGTATTTTGTTGGTAGTTTACGTAATGACTATCGTTATCCTCAAACCCACCATAAGAGTAGATTGCTGTAGGTGGTTTACCAAACGCTCTTTCTGCGCCTAGCATTTGTCCACCAATAAGCGGAATGAGTGGTGCCCACGTTATTTCTTTTTTGTTCATGCGAAAAAGTCCTCAAGTGTTGCAGCTGCTTTCTTTTCAAATTGTGTTACATCAGGTGCAACATAATCATTATCAATCGCTGTCATAATTTTATTGTTTAAGAAAGTACCATCATAATACTCAGGCTTACATATTAGTTTACGTAATCCTTTAATTACTGATTGATACTCTTCTTCATTATTTAATAACCTATTCATCCTTTCTTTAAATTCAGCAGGAGTTTTCGGTCTTAAAAAATCTGGTATTGGCAAATGCCCTTGTTCATCATAAGATGGATGTAAGAACGGTATCACACCAGCATGTACCATTTCAATATACTTTGAAGTTACCCAACCTTTTGCGATTGGAATAATAAAAGTAAATTTAACATTATTCATTTTAGCCATTACATCATCAAGATGAATAGATCCTTTGAACCTTGCGTCTGTTTCGGTATTAGGATGTTCCCATTTACCATAGATCTCAACATCATCATGTTCATCTAATACCCAATCCTTTAATAAATTATATCTTGAAGGTTTAGCTTCGTTTAAGATAACCATAAAAGGAACGTTACGATTTAAGTTGAACTGTTCAGTATGTTGATAGTTAATACAGAAACAAGTTTCCATTCCTGCATATGTTGAAGGCATTGATCTGTCGTAACGATCTTGTTCTTCGTAAGATTTAATACTACTTACCTTATATTCGTAATCGTATTGACCTAAAGATATATTTGGTAAATTGAATATGTCTCTTGATTGATTCATAACATACCGAGGATCGTTTACAATCTCAACATAATCAGGATTCTCTTCGTTAATCCAAATCGCAATTGGTGACGTATAATTCTTTGTCATATCAATCACAGAAGCTTTAAGTGTACGATCTTTAACTTGTTCAATTTTGCCTGGGATCGTAACTGTACCAACTTGACCAACCATTAAAACAGTATAGTCTAATTTCATTGACCTACTCTTAAAGTAATCAATCACGTGATTAAAGAATCTATCTTCATCTTTGTTTTTAATACCTTTCCAAATATCAATTACATTATCAAAGGGAAACAACTCCAATGATTCAGACTCATTTAGAGTACTGAAATCAGATCGTCCGATAATGTAAAATGTTTTATCTGGGTTATTATTTGCGAGTGCAATAAGTACTGTAGACGGTTCGTTGTCTCCACCAATAGGAGAGAAGCGATTCCTCTTAAACTTGACCGATTTACCGATCTTTCCAAATCCAATGTTTTTCATAATATAAAGTTTGCCGTTCTGTTAAATTTATTTATCCGAATTGACCACACGTTGTCTGAGCTCTGACGAACTGAAAGAATGCCTTCTGCGATTATAATGAACAGGGCATAAACCTTTTCCAGTATGCTCAACATCTTTGTATTCTTCACCAACAATTCTAATATCAGGATTGATAGTTAAAATCATATCAACCAATTCTTGTTCAGTTGAGAAAGGTATTACCTCGTCTACATATTTACAAGAAGATAACTGTATGTATCTTTCAAATGGAGTCTGAACTGGTGCGTTCTTTGCATTAGGACGATCCACGGTTGGGTCAATCAATAATCCAACAATTAAATAATCGCACAACGTCTTTGCTTCTTGTAACATTACAATATGACCTGCATGAAACAGATCAAACGTTGAACACGTAAATCCGACCTTATATTCAGCCGGTAATTTTTTCCTATCTAGAAACATTTTCTTCCCTCAAAATTTCTTTAACTCGTTTAGCATACACCGTATAGAGTGGTGTTTTATCAGTTGGTAGATAATGTATATATGCAGGGAAGGTTTTAAACTTTAACTCATCGCCAAGTTTCATAACCGTAGTCCAAATGCGTACGTCACTACCAAACCTACTTACCTCAAATCCATTCTCTGATAACCATTTATAATAAATTGCATATATGTTTTGTTCTATACACCAAAACTTTCCACCCATAGATCGGTTATTACCTGGAGTTCCATATTTTGGTATAACAGAACCACCATAACCTTTTTTGTTTTTATACTTGTGTACACCTTCCATAATAAGAACATACATATCTTTACAGGCTGCTCTTTTAAAGAACTCAAGATAATGATCGTTCTTTGTATGTACAACCTGACCAGAATTCATACTAAAATAAGGTTTGTATCTCATCGTAGTAATATCAACTTTGTCTTTATAAATTGGATCAAGCACTGCTTCTACAAACTTACCCATAACACCTAATGCAGATTCGTTATAGAATACATAAGGTTCAAAGAAGTAATGGTCAACAGGCTTGAGTAATAACGTATCGTCATCAATCATCATTGCTCTGTTAATGTTTAATATTTCGTGTACATAAGGAAAGACTAACCATTTGATTGCCACTCCGTATACATCAAGTATTCGTAACAGCCACTCTTCATCAAAGAAATGCTTTACTTTATCAATCACACCAGTTGCATAGTGAATTGTTATCTTATCTGATATACTTTCTACGTTATATGACTTATTCCTATCATCTAAGATAACATGCAAATTCATATACGTATCTTCATCGTATACATTATACATCTCAAGAAGGTTTTCAATCCTCGAGATTTTATTGCTTACTATGAATATATCATTCTGCATAGTCGATAATATCCAACAGATCGTTAACACACTGAATGATAAAGTCTTTATCTGGGTGGTACTTATATACTCGAATCACTTCAGCAGCTGTTAGCGTTAACAGCTCATACTTATCTATCCAATGATTATATGCCAACATTGTATTAATCACAAGATCTTGTGTATGACTATCATAACGATTAATTATTAAACTTGCGATAAACTTTGCTATATCAAGTTCACGACAACCAAATACATTAGGAATAGGATCAATTAAGTACATACTACCAGTGTCATTAAATAACATATTCTTAATACCAAAATCTCCATGACAATAACCATACTCTAATTCAATAGCAGATAGTTTTTCAACGACATCATTAAAAGGTTCAAGGTTAGCATTAGTACAGTGATTTACTATTCTTGCGATATAATCATCGAACGTTAGAAACTTTGTTTCGGTTGGCATATCACCAAAAGCATCAAGAGCTTCTTGAATTAACGCCAATGCTTTATAAGGACTATCTTCGAAGAAATTAGGATCGTTTTCAATATAATCCATTGTAATCGTATCACCAACCACTCGATGAATCTCAGGTGTACATACTGCCCAACCGGTTTTCTCATACCATAGTGCGGCTTCATGAGCATTCTTTGCTGTCTTGTGAACAAACTTACCGTCGGTGTAAATGTCAGAGCCTGATAGGCCGCCTTCCAATTCACGAATATCAGCATATACAAAATCTTCAGGTGTAATACCTTTGTCGTCAATGTAATATGCTGCAAGTGGTTTATTAAAACTGAGTGCATGGTACTTTACGTTATTCTTTTGTAACCACGATTCAATTTGAGGTCCATACTTATCTGCAGCTTCTTCTCTACTCCTACAAGAAATAGATCCACGAGCTGTATATATGTCGATAGTCCAACCTTGATTATATAGTTCATTACACTTTTCAATTAGAGCAACGTTGGGTTTTGCGTTATCCCAATCTCTATTTGATGTAAATGCTAGAGTGTCATCAAAGTCAAGGACTATTCTTTTATGTGACGACATAATTAGTCCTTCTTAAAATAAATGATGCGAGTTAGTCCACCAAAGATGTAAGTGAAGTATAGGAAGAATGGAGCCGCAATTGCGAGTCGTATTGTATTAGAAGTTGCACCAACCAATTCACCGAGACCGATGAGAGCTGAAATAACTCCAACAATGAACAACACAGTTGCCACGCCAAATCCAAAATCTTTAAGTGTTTCTTTCATAATATAGTTTCCTTGTTAATATTTACTATTATAACAAATTTTTGCGCAGTTGTCAATAGTTTATTTAGCCAATCTGAAATCTGTTTTAAATTTACATCCTGACTCAATAAAGAGTTGTTTTGACTTATCATACGATTCTATCCATCTTTGAGGGACATCATCAGCAGCCATTACAATTCTATTTATGCCAACTTGGATAATTCCTTTTGCACATTCATTACAGACAGGTAAACCCCACACGTATATTGTTGTATCTTTTAACGATACTCCATGAAAGGATGCATTGAAGATTGCATTCATTTCAGCATGCACAACGAGTTCGTATTTCAGTTCTCTATTGTTATACTTATCTGCTGAATCATCAATACCTTTAGGAAAGCCATTATAACCAGTTGCTAGGATACGTTTATCTTTTACAATAACCGCTCCTATTTGTTTACTTGGATCTTTTGACCAACTTGAAACTTCTCGGGCAACTCGTATAAATCTTTGATCCCATTTATTTTCCTGCATTAATTAACGCCTCAATAAACTCAAAATGTCTTTCATATACATGAAGATTCGTAGCAGTCCAAATCAAGTCACCGACCTCAACTTCGAGATCATAAGCAAGTTGACCTTGAACAAACTTTGCCCAAGCAACATCATTGTTATAACCAAAGACAGCATCGTTAGATCTCATTGTATAATGGGATATAAGTTTACCATCTCGAATCATAAACGTATTCGCAAATGTACACATAAAGTCAGACATACCATCACGGTTGAAATCAAGATGCATACTTGGACGATTATAGATCATTGCAGCTCTACGGCTGTTTGGATTGTTTCTCAATTCACGAAGTACATGTTTATATTGATTACCATTCTCTTCAGAGTAAATACACCAACCATAATTAGAATTGATCTTACCTTCGTTAGAAGATATATCTTTCCAAATCTGTGGTGTCTCTCCAGGAATATCATCAACATATAGTGATTCAGACATATACCACTCAAGTTCACGCTCGATGTACTTATATGCTGGTGTTCTAATCAACCAATTTTCATCAGCAACAAATGATTCACCAAGAACTTCAATAGTCTTAGCGCCTGACTTGTCAATGACATAATCTTCTGCAAGATACTTGTCAATTAGGTCTGCTCGGATATCATTTGCTGTTTTCATTAGATGGATTCCATTAACGCTTCAATATCAGATACTTCTGCAATTAGATCAGAAACATTTTGATTATGGAAAGCTCTTGCGGTTTTCCTTAGGATTGATTTTGGGATCTGAACTTCATCAGCCAAAGAATTAATTGCTTCTTTCTGAAAATCACGTTCTGCTTCCATTCGAGTAAACGAATTACTCATTTCTTCCATGCAACCGCGGATTCGTTTTTTATCTGCGTCACTTGATGGTATCATTATATTGCTCATTATATAGTACTCCTGTTAAATACATCTTTAGTTGAATCCTGACCTTTAATACCTTGACGACAATATGCAACAAAGAAACTTGAATAGTTAATCAAATCTTTTGCTGAATCTTCAAGGGATTCAAAGTTAGGATCGTAATCATCTGACTGCATTGCTTCCATTACTGATTTCATACGTAGCATTTTTGCATGCATAATATCATGAATGGTTGTAATTCCGTTAGGATAGTAGTCAGCTTGTTGAACAGTCGAGTTTGGATTTTGATAATCTCTCGACTTTTTCAATTGAAGGTCAACGCACTCTTGTAGTACATCAACCGAAACTGGGTTGGTTTGTTTTGTCATATAGACTCCTATTTTAGTAACTCTAAGAAATGATCGAATACACCTGGATTATCTTTGCAGACTCTTTCGAAGTTTCGTGCCATTGTTTCAAGACCTTTCTTGTTTTTCTTTTCTTTCAGATCTTCTACTCTAGCTTTAACCTTTTCGTAGTCAAACTTATCAGCCGGATAGATCTTAGGTTTCCACGTTACAGTAGAATCCTTAGGCATTCCATAATATCTACCGTCGTCAATGTATTTAAATGGTACTACCATAATTGTTCTCCATAATTTAATATAGTATATTATATCAAAGATTCTTGATAATGTCAATAGGAACTTCGTATTTTAAGAAAAGATTTGTGGCTTCTGGTGATTTGTTATCAGATTCGTTATAGGTTTCAGACCAACGAATAAAATCTGGAATATTACCTTTAGAATTTGGAGTAAGAAGATGCTCAAAGAAAGCATCGTGGGGGATCATAGATATTCTGTAATCAGAATCTTCGATAGAGGAAGCATCAACTAAGGCGATCCAATCACAAGCATTGTGTTTACACTTTAAACTCCAAGCTCCTAATTTACCGTCTGTAGATTTGTTTGCTGTTTTGACTTCGATTCGACCTGGATAACGAATGCTACCCAAGACGTCGAATTTACCATTAACTGATTCACCTTCTGTTAACTCGACAACCTTTGATTCACCTAATGAACCGATAAGCGATCGGTACAGATCTCCTGTACCACACAACTTACCTTGTTTATGTTTATATAAAGCACGCTCAAGTAATTCTGTCAACTTATCCATAATGTAAACCTTTATTTAATTTATAGAACAATTATAATCTATATCATAAAGAATGTCAATGGTTTATTTCAGTTATTTAGAGAACTTTTCTCCAAACGTTCTGAATTCTGTTCATTTTCATCATGTGATGGAACCTTTTGTATTGTTTTACTATGAATTTCATGTTTCCTTCTTGTTTCCTATTTGTTACGGTAATGTAACATATAAATTTATATATACAAGAACTACTAATAAAATCAATAATTTATACAACTTTTGGTGGAACTGTAGCCGCGAAACGTCTAACTGTTGATAACTTATCTTCAGCTTCCGCAAGCAGGCCAACTTCTCCATCAATTGTTTCAATGGTACCAGGATGTTCTGCTACACCTACTCCATTCTCAAGCATCACCATGATATTTGCTGAATGCACTGTAACGGCAGCTTCATACTTTGCCACTAAAGCGTTTACTAATACTTCTTTTAACATTATTCTATTCTCCTTTTAATGTCGGTAGGATACCGTGATTCCCTTCATGTGATGGAGCCGTCCATCCTTCAGGTTTCATTAGATCAGGTAATCCTAATGGGTTTGGCCTACCTACCTTAATACCAGGTTCTTTGGCCATGTTAGCTTCGAGAACTGCGTCCCAAGCTTTATAAGGATCGACTCCGAAGGCATCAAGAGTACCGATTGCCACTACACAAAGGTCAACTAAACCATCAACGATTTCTTCGGAGTCGATATCTTTTTGCGCTGTTCTTGTTTCATCAAGTTCTTCTTGTAGGAAGTTAACTCTAAATTCCAAAAACGCTTTCAACTTTTCCACACCTGCGTTTGCTACCCAGTTGTGTGTTTTATATTTTGATTGCATATCAACAATATCTTTTACCCAATCCTTACTCATAATTTATCCTGTAATTCATTAAATCCACCAATTGCTTCACCGTCCATTATAATCTGTGGAAAGGTTCTTGCGGTAGGAAACTTTTCAAAAAATTCATCTTGTTTGTAATCAACATCCAAGGATTTGTATACGAAGTCCAATCCTTTGGACTCACAAATTTGCTTTGCCATATTACAGTATCCGCAATTTGGTTTTCCGTATATTTCTATCATACAAGTTTTAAACCACCAGAACCAGGCATGATTAGTCCAGTTGTGGCTTGAATTACTTGTGCTTTCAACTCGTCCATAGGTTCAGCTACGAACATAACTGAATTTTCGTTTATCACGATTGGTTCACGAGTAGCATAAGGAACAAATGGTACCATTCCAATTTTACCTTCACCAGCTGGGACCAAAAGAATACCATCCGTTAAGGTATAGAATCCTTTTTCATATTTTACTTTTGCTACAACTTCTTCACCAGTTGTAAGCCTTACAATTTGTACATCACTCATAATGTTTCCTCATTAATTTGTTATTGTGTATATTATAACACAGTTTGATATAAATGTCAATAGTCTTAACTAAAAAAGTCATCGAGAGTATTAACCTTCTCTGCCGACCATCCAACTGCGTCAAGTATTGATTGAATAGGACTCAAGAATACTTTGTCAAACTGAAGTTCAGTATCAACGTAATCGTGTAGTCCAAGTTGTTTTGGCAATAAGCCAGGAACCGATATTGCGTTCTCACGAATAGGATTAGGTACCTTTAAATATAATAACTTGACTTTGTCTCCACCTTGGATAGTTTCAAACTTCTTGTCAAGTCCTTTCTCTTTAAGGAAGTGGTTATACATTAAGGATCCACGAACATGCATTGGAGTACCTTTTCTGTATATAGATCCTTTGTCTTGGTACTTCTTAAGTTCATTAACACCCGAGGTCTTTGCGATGGCCATAGGATCTAATGTACGAAACAGTTCTTTGAAATCTTTAATGAAACCTTGAGTTGTTTCTTCATCAGTATTCATAATGATCTCAAAACATTGCTTGAGTTTAGAACGACATATTTCAGGAGTCGAAGATCTTACTGATTCTAATCCTGTTACCGATACCTTAGGAGTATCGTAGTGAACGCCTTCTGAGTTCAATGTATTTAGTATGTAACGTTTCTTAGCAACAAAGATTGCTCGGTTGTTAATCTTTTCACGTTTCATTACCATTGCATTACGATAAGTGCCAAGATCGGCAGCAAGCTTTTCATAACCATCTTCAATGATTTGTTCAATTTTGGTTGAACAGATTCTATCAAGGAACTCTTCACCTTTATCTTTATCAATATCAGTCGTACCAAACACTTCTTTAATCAGAGGACCGAAGTCAACATAGATAGAGTCGGTATCAATATAGATGATATAGTCATGGTCAGTTGTACCTAGAGTTCTATTTAAATAATCATTAACCGACTTTTCAGCATAACGAATACCTAACTGACCGCTTGTTGTAATTGCCTCAGCCATTTCATTAATATAGTATAAGAAATATTTGTTAGCGGTTGCACCATAGAGACTGTTCATGGCAATCTTAATTGACATTTGCGAATTGTGCAATTGGTTAATCTCACGCTTTAGGCGTTTGAGTTCTCTTGGATCTGTCTCAACCTCAAACTGTTGTTCAGCAAGAATCATCTGCTTTTTAATAATAGAACGGTTATTATAGTATTCATCAATAATTTCAGGAATGATTCCTTGCTTCTTATTTGAAAAACAAACACCGTTAGCAGCCACTGATACATTAGGACGATCATTCTTATATTCACGATTCAGTACCATGTCCTGAGTCACGTATTCACGATCATTAGGCATATATGTTTCTGGTGACATATTATACTGTAACATCAAGTGAGGGTATAGAGAGTTAAGATCGAAAGATACAACCCAAGGATGCATTCCAACTTTAGGATCTTTAACATAACCACCAACAAGATCACCAGCAACCATTCCTGGTCCACCTTTAAGTGGAGGAACAATTTTATCTTTCATTAGTTTACGATATATGGTTGATTCCCATATACCAACTGTACCAAACGCATCGCCGTAGTTAACACCACCGTCATATGCAACTGTCATAACCAACGCAAGCAATCCTGTCTCTTCTTCGAGACGAGCAATCAGTTGAGTATCTTTTAAATTATAGTCAAGATATAGTTGAGGATTCTCTTCCCATAATCCAGTTAACGAACCATATTCAGAGTAATCAATTTTCTTTTCACCAAGGACAGCGTAAGCAATATGATCTAACTTATACGATTCTTGAGGACCGTACTTATAACCAAACTTTTTAAAGCAATCCATATAATCGAGAACAGCAACACCCATAATACGATATGTTGATGCAACCTTACCAAAGATCTCTCGAGAGGTTTGTTTTAATGATTTGTGTGGAGATAAACGCTTTGCGGTTTCTTCTCCAAGTAACGCGATGATACGAGTTACGATGTATTGAATATCAAAGTATTCAACGTTCCAACCAGTTACAACATCAGGATAATCAGTTGTCCATAGTTTCATAAAGTATTGAAGTAAAGCACGTTCACCATCAATACCATCAAACAATACGAACTCAATCTTATCTTGAGGAATATCAGTAACAGTTTTAGTCTTGTCATAATCTTTGCGACCAAGTACATAATATACATCATCTCGAGAACTATGATAAGCAATAGACGTAATCGGTTTATCAGCAGTGTCCATATTTGGATAACCATCACTGATGTCAACCTCAATATCAAACGATACGATATTGACCTGACTTACGTCATATGTAATCTTACCAGGATACTCTTCTTGAATAAACTGAGTTACATAATTTGTTGAACCAAACGTCTTCATACCGTGAACACCTTTGTATTCTTCGATGAAGTTCTTTGCTTCTCGCATATCACCAAACTTGTGTGGAGATACGGGTAAATCGCCGTCTAACGAACGATAGCCTTCCGCGCCAGACTTTGGAGTATGAACGTATAGAGTAGGCTGAAATGGAACACGGTACGAGAAACGTTTACCATTTTCGTAACCTCGATGTAAAATATTGTTTCCGTATCTTTCAACGGATGTATAGAATTTAGTCAATGCCATAATGCCTTTTTATATTTGAACAACCATTATATACTAGTTGACTGAGAATGTCAATGGTTATTGTACTAACTCCGAAAAGTTTTTGATTTTCTCAAACTTGAGGTTGTTCTCAAACTTTTCTGCGAACTGATCGCCACGATGTGATATCACAAAGATGTTATCGTCGTTATTCAATCCATGTAGTGTTTCAATCAAACTCTCAATACCAACACCATCCAAGGCGCCGTCGAGTGTTTCGTCAAGTATCAATAGATTCGTTGAAACGGAGGATCTTAGTTTAGCAACCGATCTCCAAGCCAACATAATTGATAATGTGATACGTAGTTTCTCTCCTTCAGAAAAACTAGCATAGGTGAACTTGTCTCTGAACCTTGAACGTATTACTTCATTAAACTCTTCGTCAAGTTGAAAGTCAACGAACAGATCAAACGCGGCAAGATACTTGTTGATAAGTTTATTAATTACAGGAATGTACTGAGAAATAATCTTTGCCTTGATACCACCGTCTCTCAATATCAATTGAACAATATTGAGTACCTCATGTTCATCAAGAAGTTCAGTACGTATAGCAGTTAGCTTGTCTATTCTATTTTGTAGATTCTCAAGTTTAGAAGTATCAATTTCAGCAACTTCCTTTTGAGCATTATCAAGTTCCTTTTTATAACTCATTAGAGCATTCTTGGACATTTTGATTTCAGCTCGGATCTCGGAGATCTTGAAGTTAACCGATTGAATCTGTTCTTCGATTTTTGAGATAGAACCTAAACGTGTTTGGTGAGTTGTAAGTACGGCTGCTATATCAACAAGATCTTTCTCAATCTTAGCCTTCTGTTGATTCTTATCTATAATTTGTTCTTGTTTAAAGTCGTGGGCAATACCCTGCTTACATGTTGGGCAATCATCATTGTGTTCGTAGAACGATAGTTCCTTTTCAAACGCAACACGAGATCTTTCAAGTTCAGCTCTCTTTTCGGTTGCATCAGAGAACTTTTTCTTTTCTTCAGGTTTATCAGAGATATCGTCGTAGAGTACTTTTATAATCTCATCTTGAGAATCAATAGTACTATTCTTAGTTTCTATATCATCGATATGACCACTCATCTTTTCTTTGATCTTATCAACTTCAATAGATTTTAGATTACGTATTGCTTCATCGCTTTCTTCTTGAGATACGATTTTGCTCTCAACCATTTCTATATCGTATTTGTTTTCGTTAATATCAGTCTTGATACTTGACATACGTTCTTTTGCCAATGTACCCATAACAGAGAATACCTGAATATCCAATAGGTCTTCAATAATCTCTCGACGTTGATATGCTCTCAATTCCATAAAAGGAATATAAGTAGCAGAACCAAGTACTACTATTTGATTGAATGCTTTAAAGTTGATACCTAGAATATCGTCTTCGAGGAATCCTTGGTAATCTCGAATAGATGCATCTTTATTAATCATTGCACCATTCTTCCATATCTCAAAGAGATTAGGTTTGATACCACGAAGGATTTTGTACTTATCACCACCAGCCGTAAAGTATAATTCTACAATGAGTTCTTTATTATTAATAGAGTTAACAAGCTGTGCTTTATTGATATTACGAAAAGGTCGGCCGTATAGACCAAATACAATTGCATCAAGCAATGTACTTTTACCTGAACCATTTGATCCTGCGATCAATGTACTAGGAACATTATTTAGTTCTACAGTTGTAAATACGTTTCCTGTCGATAGTATGTTTTTATATTTAACCTTCTCAAAGTTAATTCTCATAAACTAAGTGCCTCATGATATAAATCATCCAATACAGTTTTTACTTTAACCTTATCAATTGTAGTCTCAAGACCATCAATGTATTGTGATAATATTTCTGTCGTATCTTTTGTTTCGTCAAGTATCTCATCAACACCTTCTGCGTCTAAATTTAAATGGTCATCAACGGCTCTAACATCTACCGCACCACATTCAGACATACGACCCATAAACATATCATAAAGATATGCGTTAGTTCTATTCTGTACGATTACCTTAACGAACTTGTCTCGATATTGTTCTACGTCGTAATTCGCAACATCGTCTACTGTCCAATTCTCATCGTCATAAAATACTTTATAGAACACACGATTAGGATTCTCAATCTTAACCATCTCTCTTGTTTCAGTATCAAATACATGAAAGCCTCGACTACCTTTATAATCAGACCATGTCATTTCATAAGGTGATCCAAGGTATTCAACATTACCATATCTTGAAGGATGGTGGAAATGACCAGAGAACGCAGATTCAAAATTCTTAAACACGTTCATATCAATACCATGGGTACACAATGCACCTTTCATCATCTCGAAACCTTGCACTTCAAGATGTCCCATCAATATATTAGCATTAGAATTCTTTACGATTTCTAGATTCTTTTCGCCGTTCTCTTTATTCAACCAAGGTAGCATAAGGAATTTAGTTGAACCAATTTCCAATTCTACTGCGTCGTCTTGATATAAAGTAAACTGCGGATACTCTTTGGTCAATAGATTCATACTATTGACTTCGTTAGTACTCGCATAGTAAGTATCATGGTTTCCAATCAGTGCATGGAAATCTATGTTACGTTTTGCTAAATTGTCAAAGAGGAATGATTTACCTGCCGATAGTGACGCATAATTAATATACTTACGACGGTCGAAGGTATCTCCAAGATCAAACACAGTTGTGATACCATGTTCATCAATATATGGAAAGAATACTTCTTCGAAAAACTTTCTTTGAACTTCGTGGAATACTTTGCTATCTCCACGGACACCGATGTGTATATCGGTAACGATCGCAATCTTCATATTACTCCTGAGTGGCAGCTTGTTCTTGTGCGGCTTTTGCGTTGTCTATTGCTGCTTGAGCGTTTGCTATATAAGCTGTCAATTGGTTTCTTTGCTTTGTAATTTTTTGTTTCTTCTTCAACGCTCTATCCCATTTAAGTCGAGATACTTTCTGCGAAAATACAACTCCATATAGGTGGTCAAATTCGTGTAGGAAACATCTTGCGGTATAACCTTCAAAGTTTCCAGTTTGTGCGTTACCATCTTCGTCATACCATGAAGCCTCAACAGATATTGGTCGATGCATTTTGAGAAATACATCAGGGTAGGAAAGACAACCTTCAAAGTCAAGTTCCGTTTCCTCTGATACAGATAAGACTTTAGGATTAACGAACATCATTGTAGTGTCTTTATCTTCACCGATAATAAACAATTTATAATCTATACCAACCTGACAAGCAGATAACCCTAGACCTCTTTTGGAGACCATCAGTTCTACCATATCTTCTTTGGTTTGCTTTAAATCAATCTGTGGATTTTGGATATCAACATCTTGTAATTCTTTAAATAGAATTGGATCCTTCGTAGATACTAATTTCATAATTTACCTTCTTCTCTCAACGTTTGTCTAATTTCACTTGACATAATATAATCTTCAGACGGTTTCATATCATAGTTAGATATTCCATTACCAAGTCCGTTGAGGGACCCAACAATATTTGGAGTACATACTATAACATAATGTTGTCCATCATAGAAGCCTTCTCTTTCTAGTGCTATCGTTATAGAATTAATAACATCTATCTCACCAAATGGAGCGTCTTCTCCTTCCGATTTATATACTTCTCTAACTATTATAACAACTTGTCCTGTAAATGTCAAGGCCTTTTTAAATAAATTTGTATGACCTGCATGCCACGGTTGCCATTTACCTACAATTTGAATTGAAGGCTTCTTCCAATCAAAAGCATTCTCATAATCTAACATAACCTTTACTCAGCTGCGTTGTTCTTTTTTTTCTTCTGCGTCAGCAGCGTTCTTTACTTTTGCCGCTTTAAGCTTGCCTTCAAAATCATCAATGAATTCATTAATGTAATCAGGTAATATATTAGCGGTCACAGCTTCACCAGTAGAATCAAATACTTCATTCTCAAGCGTTTGTCTTTGTGATGCTTTAAATTTAATATACATCTGCTTCTTCTCTTTCGAGATTCTGCGTAGGAATGCATACCAAATGATTTGCGTAAAATAAGCAAATGGGTTTTGAGATTTCTCTGGATTAAAGTTATGTATATATTGTAGACAGTTCTCTATTCCGTCTGAGACCATTTCCTCTTTATACATGTATCCACTAAAATTTGGTCGTGTTGCTAATCGTTGGGCAATTAACATAATACACTTACCAATGTAGTCGGGTACGACGGGATTCTTTTCTCCGCAGTTTTCTGCCTCAGCGCACTTCTCTTTATATTCGATTAATGCGGCAAGGAGATCTTTATTGTTTACGTAGTTCTTTTTCTTAGCCATTTCAAATGCAAACTCCTTTGTTTAAATATTGTAGTTATTATAATCTATTTACTCTTACATGTCAATGGTTTAAATTTATTTTCACAAATATGAAAAAAACTATTGACATTTACCAAAAGTCCTTGTATAATAAGACTATCGGCTTTAAGGTATATAGTATGATTAGATATCAATTGTAAAGATCTTAAATGCAAACTCCTCTGAAGAGTAGATTTCGATTCTCGACTTAAAATGTTTTAATGTATAGTTTTCGTAACTTCCCACCGACAAATCATCAGCGATATCATAGAGGACCGCTTTCTGCGAGTCCTCAGCTTTACGCAAACTTCTACCAATTGATTGTAATACTTTAATCTCAGATTTACTCGAAGAAGCAAAGATTACGTTATCAAGTCGTTTAATATTAACACCAGTACTAAAAACTCCATAGGATGCCAATATATTATGTTTCTTATCAGGGTCGTTTTCAACCAGATGTCGAATGCGTTCACGTTCTTCTCCTTTCGTAGCACCATATATAAAGTGTAGTTCACGTCCTTCTTTTACTAATAAAGGAGCAAGTATCTTGCCGTGTTTCTCAACCAAGTCAAATAGAATTAAGTTATTCTGATCTTTTAGAGAATGTACAAGGTTCTTAATAAAATTGTTTCTACCTGTATGATTCACTATGAATTCACGTTCAGCAGGCCACTTCTTAACAGATTCTTTTACCTGTCCCATTGCCTTTTTAAACGCAGCCTTCGCTTCATTACTGTGATTCAATACAATAGCCTTTACTTCAAAATCTGCAACCGTACCTTCGTCCATTAATTTCTTTGTAGATACGATTCTTTTTACTTCTCCGAAACAACCTTCGAGTACTAATCTATGAGTCTTACTTTCAGCAGACTTTAGAGTACCAGTAAATCCATGACGGAATTCACAATGTTCAAGTTTATGCATAATAGTCGTTAAAGACTTTGCTTGAAAGGTATGAGCTTCATCGCCCATGACACAACCAAATTGACCAAACCAATCCTTATCTTGTTTCACTAAAGATTGCCATGTAGATATAACAATAGGTGCTTTCGTATTCTTATCAACACCACCTTGTATTTTATAGATATCGTTTTCATCACAACCGTAATCAACAAAGTCACCAGCCATCTGATGTACCAAAGAAATGGTAGGAACAATAATTAATGTTCTTAATCCAAAGGTTTGATAGTAATGTTGTTGTATTAGGTAAATAATTAAAGACTTACCAGATGATGTCGGTGATAGAGATAAAGATCTACGGTTACGCAGAGCGTTATTGATATACTCGATTTGGTAGTCTCTTGGTTTAAACTTACACTTAATTTCTTCAGCCAACTCTTCAACATAGCCATCTTCAATATTCTCCTGTTCTGCTATTGACGCTGGTGCCTCTAAAATGTAATCTCTTTGTTCACAAAACTTTTTTAGATGCGGATATAGACCAACATACAATACAGGACGCATTGCTTGAAACAACCGAATGGTTCCATCCCATACTCTTGCTTTGTATTTTGGGCTGAACTGATAACCTTCTGGTTTAAACGCAAAGAAATCAGACAACTCTGTTTTTAATCCAGCATCCGCTTTAATGCGCATATATACTGAATCAATTAATTCTACTTCTATTCTTTCACTCATAATTTTATTGCCAATAATAAAAGTATTGCGATTAATAATACATTAGTGAAAAAGATACCTATTGCTAATATTGTATGGTACCAAATCCATCTTGTCTTATATGCGTTTTCAATTGTTAGTTCTTGAGGGTCAACATCGTCCTTCATCATGTCTATGACAAGAGTTTCCTGTTGCTGAACTTCAGGCTTTCTCCAAAACTTTGTAAACCAATCCATTAATAATCTCCAGACTGAAACTTAAGTATGTCAATCATGTTCTTAACGATGAAGTTTCTACTGTGTATTGTTTTAATAATATCTTCGAGGTAGTTTGCGTTTGCCGTATGGAAATCAATTGTAAGACTTAATTTAATAACATCTTTGTCTGCTTGAATATGTTTATCCAAATCGTTTCTTATTACCTTTCTTTGAAACGGCTTCCATCCTTTTTCTCTTAGATCTTCTTCGGCCATAGAACCATCGTACCAATTACGTTTGTCCATTTCCAATTCTTTATATTCTGCCTTTAACTTTTTAACACGCAAGACTTCCCTATAATAAAGATTATAGTACTTACTGTGTAATGATGGGATTCTTTTACTTTCACCTAGGAGGTTGGTTTCATCTATTGGCGAGTCAGCTGCCCATATTGCTGCTATATCATTCGTATCCATAATCTATTCCATAAACTTTAAATTCATTACAATTATAACAGGTTTCGCTGTGAATGTCAATGGTTATTTACACAAAGGACTTTGTAAGATTGAATTCTCTTCTCCAACTCCACGTCTTGCTACTGTATAACCAAGATCACAGTATTTACGAATCGTATCGTCTACCGTCTCTTTTGGTGTTAAGATGTTTGTTTCAAATTCAATCCATGAAGGCCAACGTTCTTTCTTATTGGATTCAAGAAAAGGAAGAAAGGAATTTAATATAAAACAATCTCCGCCTTCTGTATCTATCTTTAATATAGTAAGTGTATCAACATCGTGCTGATCAAAGATATCACCTAAAGGTATTGTGTCAACCTCAACTGTTTCTACAACTGATTGAAGATTATTCTTTTTGTGTTGATAGTGATAGTCACCCATTGAATTGCACCCACGAATCCAAAGAGGCATATTGTGTTTCTGAATTGTCTCAAGAGGAATATAATAAACCTTATCACGACCTACTTTTCCATCAAAAGAAATCGCAGAATTGATTTTCTTAACGTTTGGTTTGTTTGGTAGTCGATCTAAATAGAACTTGATTGGTTCAATGCATAGACCAATACAATTATCAGTTGCGTCTTGTGTAAGGGTATCAAAATCAGATGTACCCACTTCAATAAAATCATAATTCATAATAAAAGGTTTATCTTATAGTTGTTCCATCGTAAAGGTATCGTATCTCCAGGTAACTGTCGTTGTTGCATATGCCACGTCAGTAACATTAACATCAAGAGAAACGCCACCCAAAGAGGTTGGGAAGCAATTCTTAAATACGAATCTTATGTTTGGATTTTTGTGAGAGTTGGTAATGGTCGCAATGATATCGGATTCATGACCTCTGATCTCGGCGAAGTTTTTGTTTTGGTTCGAGGATTCTGGAGAAGCATAGCCTTCTAACCAATTGAGAATTTCTTTATAGTTATTCATATTCTCATCGAGGATCATTGTAGTCGTCAACTCACCGTACTCAATACGATCCCCGTATTCGTACATGTTTGCTAAAGGAGTACCTAACGATGTAGCAGTTGCAGTGATATCTGGAATTTGCAGCTTCTGTGTAAAGAATTCTACATTAGGGAGTTTCTCTATACTAATCGTAAAATTAGTTGGAGATAAGTAATTGTTAATAATTTCTGGCATCGGCTCAATCCTATTTGTATATTTCTATTTATTAGAATTGAGTCGGCAAGAATTATTCGTTGGTGATGTATACCATGAATGCACAACACTGATTCCAATTACCTTCGTTTAACCATCGGTCATTGTAGGCTAAGGCTTCGTGTTTCTTATCCATCCATCGTACTTTTTTGAATTGCGGCAATAACGTATCTCTGACCTTCATCCATTGTTTTGCAGCTCCACCATAACAGCTTAAGTGAAACTCTACTGCCATGTGTTTAACATTTGTTTTTAGATATTCCATATTGATGTCATTGAATATACCATACTCTCCACCTTCACAATCAATTTTGAGGTAATCAATTTTTGGTATATTATAATCAACCACAAGATCGAGAAAAGACATTCTTTTAAACTCTCGATATTCTGAAAAGACATTGTTAAAATGGTTTGACGTTGATCCTATGCCTGCTTCGATAGGAATGACAGGAGTAGTACTGTTGTCAATATAATGATCCGAAATATTTTGGATAAGAGTTTTGAGATGAGGTCTAGAAGGTTCGATAGCAAATATACGAGAAGCTTTACGGTCAAGAGCATGACAGACAAAGAAACCAACACAGGCACCAATATCAACAACCACATCACCTTCTTCAACATCTCTCCACCACTTGTAATCCATTCTGTGAAAGAATTCAATAAATTGCGCGTTAACATCTGGTAGAGGTAACCCGTCTGTTTTTAAATTCAAATTAAGATACTTGTTAGTATCCATTCTTTCGTAATCTTCTTTTCTGCTCATCACCAATGCCTTATTGTATTTGCCATAATAAAGAAACACGTTAAAAAGTTTACACCAACAATAATCGTTCGTAGTAACATAACATAATCGTCATAGGGCTCTGTCTTATCGTCAGAGAAACCACCTAATGAGTATTTCCATATCAATTTAAGTTTATTCATTATTATTTATTCTTTATGTTCGGATGTGTAATCTTCAAGCATGTTCCGTGCATACTTTGCCATCTGCTCGAGTTTAATAACTAAAAGTTCTACATCAGGAATATCTATAGGTCGAATCTTATCGTATATTTTATAACCTTCAAAATGGTTCTCAATCAATGTTTCAAAATCAAAGATTGTTTCAATAGAAGGTTCACATGTGTTTGCACCAATAAAGATAGAAACTTCAACGCCTCTCTCGTCTATGTGCGCTGATGTATCAATTTCTAATTGAGTTGTATTAGTATAACTTTCCATTATATGTTCTCCAAGTCTGTTATGAATTGTTCTTGTGGTGAGGTTGTATGCCAGAAGCTTAATGTCTCAGTAGCGTCGGCAATCTGTTTCTTAAGATTTACAATTTCCTCTTTTGTACAATTTAAGAAACTTAATGCGAGCAATCGGTTTGTGTCACCTCCTAGTGCCGATGTCTCTTGCATTATTTGTTTAACGACCTGTGCTTTATTATTATTCTTAAACACAATACGATCGTCAACATTTGCTTGAACGAACTCCATTTTGACATTAAGCCATCGAACTTGTTCTGTGAATTCATTTACTCTAGCGTTAATTCTCTGCTGTAGGATACCATTGCGGTAGTCACAAAAGTCCTTTACAAGTTGTTTAGCGGACGAGTATTCGCGGAGTTTACCATCAAAATCAATAACTGTTAGGTTTTGAGAGAATGGCTTACTTAGCTTGAATTTGGCAATGAGTTTAGAATCGTTCCATTTAACCGAAGATTGTTTGAGTTTAACATCAAAGTGAAATCCATCTTTATTACATTTGTCTTCGTAAGATACGATATCACCTTCTTCTTCTAACTTATCGAGAACCTTTACATATCCTTCTCGGTCAAAGCCGTATGGTACTTCCGTAATAGATACCGCAGTTTTACCAGAACGTTTAAAGGTACCATACGAAACGTATTTGGTTGGGTCTTCTTCACTTTGTTCAACCTTACCAGTATAATCAGGAAACTTAATTCCTAATGGTGTTTGTATTTTACCATTCTTAATGTATTGTAAACAAGCCTTCTTGAGATCATTAGGGTTATGTGGAAGGATGTTTGTTGCGAATCCTGTAGCAATACCTTTGGTTCCATTTACAAGTACCATAGGGATGATTGGCAAATAGAACGCAGGCGGTTCGTGTTCAGGATCTTCGTGAATAGGACTCAGATCAATATCTTTAACGTACTTACTGAAATTATCGTGAACTCTTGAGTAGACATAACGAGCAGCACCAGCTTCTTGAACAAGTCGAGTACCAAATGATCCTCTACCTTCAATAAGACATATGTTGTTATTCCAAGTGGCTGCCATTAATTGACCTGCACCAGCAGCAGAAGATTCTCCGTGGTTATAACCGTAGTCAGATATAATACCTGAGACAGCTGATACCTTTTTAAAATCCTTCTTGCTATTAACTAACGATGAATAGAGGTAGAACCTTTGAACTGGTTTTAGACCATCAATCATATTAGGAATTGCTCGACTCTCAACGGTATACATTGCGAATGATTTCCATTCGTTAGCAGCTACCTTTGAGATTGGATAGTTATTGCCTTTCAGCTCTTCAGTAAACATTTCTAAATTCATGCGAACATATACTCCTTTCTTAAACTTGAATCTTTTCCGAACATCATCTGAAATACAGAAGCATCATCGACAGTTACTGTATCATACATTGGTTTATTAATAATGACATGATATTCATCTTCTGTTAAAGAACCTAGACCTTTAATGTATCTATGTTTATAACCATCTTTCTTTTTGAACTCTGCAGCATCTTCATAAGTATAGATCCATTTGACTTCAGAACCTTTCGTACTAATCATAATTGGTGTTCTTGTAATTTGAACACGATTCTCTAATAACAGTCGAGGCCAAAATTTGTAAAAGAACGCAATTAACAATGGTGATATATGTCCTATACCGTCATGGTCAGCATCAGTTAATGTGGCAATATATTTGTATGTCATATTGTCTACACTGTCCTGATCGTTGATATCTAGTCCTAGAACCGCTACTAACTCTGATAGTTCTTTGTTCTTTAATACTTCCGCAGGTTTCATATCCCAGGTATTCATAATCACACCTCGAAGTGGAAACGCTCCAACTGTATCAGGATCACGTACCTTTAATAAGAATCCCATTGCCGAATCTCCTTCCACAATTTTCAGAGTAGCATTGTCTTTATTAGCAGAGATATGTTTCGCAACTTTTACCTTGCGAAGTTTCTTTTGTGCTAATGTTGCAGCTCTTCTATCCGCGGCTAGCTTCTTTGCTAGTTGAGCTTCAATAATGGGATCAATTATATCAGGAGTATTTAATATCTTGTTCGCAAGCCACTCAGCATCACGTACCTGACAGATATCTAGGTGTTCCTTAATATTACCAATTGGATTAGTTAGACGTTCTTTTGTTTGAGAATCAAATTTAGGATTCACAAAGTTCCTGGCAAACATAACAAATGTAATACCATTCTTGATCGTTGTCTTTAATACTTCGACCTTATGACGTCTTTTAATTTTGACAGTTAACGAATCAATAATAGTATTCATAAAGTGGTCAACATAAGTACCGCCTTGTCTTGTATTCACACCATTGATAAAACTGTTAGTTCTGAATCCATCTTCCGAAGGAGCAATGAAATAAGACAGATTGTTTGTCTTCTCCATGATAGTCGTATCAGAAAACATATCAGCGTACTTCTTGAAATTATTAATAGCAACCTTCTTTTTATTAAAGGAAAACTGAATCTCAGGAAATGCCATCTGTAAACTTATCAGACGATCTTCAATTAATATGATCGTATCAAGTTGGTCCAATGATTCAACTTCAAACAAATCAAAGTCAGGAACAAAAGATACCTCAGTACCAGTTCCTGCTTTTGAACCTTTCTTGATCTTCATGGTATCAGCGCCGTCTTTACAGTCAAGTTGAATTGACTTTCCGTTAGACCATGTTTTACCAGTGAATGATTTAGATAGGAAGTTGGTTGCAGCTGAACCGACACCGTTAGTACCGATCGTTACTCGTTCGTCATCAAACGAAGTACCTGCATTAACTTTTGTCCAAGCCGCTACAGGTCGTAAGATGTTTGCTTGCATTGCCTCGTCAAAGATCTGGTCTTGAGGAATACCTCGACCGTTATCAGTGACGGTTACTTCGTTGTTATTAATAGATACATTAATCTTGTTAGCAAACTTGAAGTTAGTACGGATTGCTTCATCAATTGAGTTGTCGAGAATCTCGTCTACCATTTTTGATAGTGCAGGTACATACGTGGTTTTCTTCCATTCTCCAAGGATGAATCTTTCGATCTCCTCTTTTGAACTTGAACCCATGTACATACCGATCCTCTCTCGAACGTGCTGTCGAGCTGTGAGGATTCTGAACTGTTCGTTTTGTTTAGTCAAATCATTATTCTCCATATCAACAACCATTATAACACAGTTTGCTGTCGATGTCAATAGTTATTTAAATTGACTTCAAGGCTACATCCTTCCGAATCATGCTTTACAACCTTCTCAATCAATTCGTTATGATACCATTATACAATAGTTCTTTGTGAATGTCAACCATTATTTTCGTGGTACCTCAACTATCTATATATTGTATAAGGAGTCGTTTCCTGAAAATAATTTCAGAAAACCATTGACATCTGCAGTTGAACCAGTTATAATAGATTTATCAAATCGAAACCACAAATAGAAAAAGGAGAAAATTATGGGATTGACAAATGAACAAATAACACTGCTTGCGCAGCAATCCACCGTAGGTGGCAAACAAAGGTATACTGAATCACAAATTAGGGATATGGTTGGAGCGCCATCAATTGAAGAGGATCAAATCTGCGGTTGCGGAGACGATGTCAATATCTGTCCTGATGCCTACGAACACATGACTCATGGAGTCTAATATTCAGTTTGGTTATAACCATATAACTAAATGATCTAAACAAACCATTGACATTTGTTATGAAACCGTTTATAATATCTATATTAAATAATTGAAAAGGAATAGGAACATGGTTGAAGTATTGGTTAGAATTACAGTCGCAATCGCATCCTTTATTATTATAGCTGCAATTGCAGTGACAGTTTCAACATTTATCGTAACTTTATGAAAATAAATGAAAATAACTATTGACATCGTAAGGAAACTGTGTTATAATTGTTGTATAAATTAAATCAATGGGAGTTGTTATGAATTTAGAAAACTATAAAATCAAACCAAGGTCGGAGTTCGTTTCGACTAGTCTTCAAGGCTATATCACATGTTCTTACGCAGAACTGGTTAAAGTCTTCGGCGAACCAACATGTACAGAAACCTCAGGTGACGGCAAAGTCGACATCGAGTGGGAAATGCAAGTTGAGGATTTCGATCACAATGCAATCCGTCCTTTTACCATTTATAATTGGAAAGACTATGACGGAGGATTTGAGGCAAGATCCAATCCTATTTACAGATGGCATATTGGTGGTACCTCTGGTATCGTCTCTGCTTATGTAACTGAATACTTTAATAATACATTAAATTACTCGGAGGCGGTGTAATGAAAAAATTAAGTTCTTACGAAGTGATCATGCGTGAATTGACCAAAATGAAAAAGAAGTACGAAAAGGAAGAAGCTAACAAAGAACGTAGAGAAGCAGCAAAGAATGCACGTGCTGTCGACAAGTTAGCCAAGATGAAAGATTTTGCGTTGTATTCAGAAGATGATAAGTTTGATGCAACCTCGGAGTTAAATTTGACTCCTAGTTATAATGAGGGTAGTTTTGATTCCACATGGAATTAGCAATCCTCTTCTACTTATTATTAATGGTTGTGATATTTTTCGCGGCTATTAAAATTTTGTTAGGAACGTTGGAATTTGTTTGGAACAACGTTTGGTTGTTATTGATTCTAATGTGTATCGTTTTTGTCGCAGTAATATAGGTAATTAATATGAAAGTTTTTTTCTCGGGTCCACGTGACGGACAATTAGACATGAATCTACAGGCATCGGCACTGATGGCAGTTAAGTTATTCGCAAAGAAGCTTGACATACATCGACTCCGTACCAACATTCATGTCAAGTTCCATCACAAGCTCTTTGTAGACAACTCCCACAGTGAAGGACTTTGCGAGTCCGTGGATTCGAGAAATTTTATTATAGACATCGCGTTGTATGGGAATTGGATGTCGACATTAGCTCATGAGTTAGTTCATGTGAAACAGTTTGCTCGAGGAGAGTTGACAGAGAATCTACAATATTGGAAAGGTAAAGACCATTCCGAAACAAAGTATTGGGAACAGCCTTGGGAGAAAGAAGCTCGAAGGTTACAGAAGAAACTTATGAATGAGTACATGAGTGAGTTTGAAGGTTAATTGGAAATGCGCTCATAGCTCAATCAGGATAGAGCAACAGCCTTCTAAGCTGTAGGTTCCAGGTTCGATTCCTGGTGGGCGTGCCAATTAATAAATAGTGGAAAGGGTTGAGTAATGGCAAAGAAAGAAAGAATACCGTTAAAAGGTGGAGCAGAATACGATGCTCTAACTAAAGCTCGCAAGTGGTATGTATACTTGACTAAGTCAGGTGTTGCCAAAAGTATTAAGAAAGGTTATAACAAAAGGTTTAGGAAAAGTGGAAAAGCAAAAATTGAAAAATCCAGTCGCGAAGAACTGTAACAAGTTCAATAAACCAGCCACGTATGTGGACCGTAAGAAAGCGGCAGCACGTGGATATGACAAATATAAACGTTTCATTAAGGAATGATAATGGATATTCAAGAATTTTTTAAATTGTTAGAAAACCATGATTGGTACTATCAATACTCAGATGATCATCGAGCCTGGACCAAAGGTCGTAACGAAAATCAGAGACTTCAGTCAATCATTCAAGAAGTTCCTTTATATACTACAATGTATTTGGCAATGAGTGATTATATGTTTAAGCCTTTGGAAGAAAGAAAAGATTTAGTGAAACCAAAATTGGAAGACTATCTCAATTAATAAGTATGAGTGATTTAGCAAAAGAAATAAAGCAGGAGATCAAGGAACAGTACAAAGATAGTGCTATGTCTAAAACTGGCCGTCTTGCGATGGAGCTATCTGCAGAGAAGGCTCGATTAAGACAAGAGATGGCAGAGCTTCAAGTACAGGTAGAAGACTTAACGCCGGTTACTCCTGAAGGTACACTTGATAGTTATGTTAAATGGGGAGCAACGATACTTGCGGTGTTTGGAGTATTTACACAAAGCGCAGGTTTTATTTTTATGGGTAAAATTGCATATGCTTTAAGTTCTATTGCATGGACTTATGTAGGACATTGTTGGAATGACAAAGCAATTATGATCGGTAGTGCAATTACAGGAACTGCCGTTCTATTAAATTTAACGGAATATATTAGATGAAAGAAGTATTTGTATTTGACGTAGACGGAACATTAACAGATTCTCGCCAGCCGATGAATCCAGAGTTCAAAGAGTTTATGTTGAAATTCATGGAGAACAAAGACGTATTCCTCGTTACAGGATCCGATCGTCTCAAGACCTATGAACAATTAGGATTTGAATTTTACGAGGCCTGTAAAGGTGTATGGCAATGTAACGGTAACGAATTTTGGGAAGGATCGCAGCGTGGTCCAAAGAATGACTTTACAGCTGACTACGAGTTCAAAAAGTTTCTTACGAATTACGTTAACTCAAGTAGATATCCAATTAAGACAGGATCTCATATTGAGGAAAGAACTGGCATGTTAAACTTTTCTACAATAGGACGCGGCGCAACTTTACAGCAGAGAGAAGAGTATTACAAGTGGGATCTAAAATACCACGAACGTATATTACTTTGCGAACAGATCAATCACGAATACCCAAAGCTATTAGCTTCAGTAGGTGGACAGATTAGTATTGATATTGCCCCGAGATCAAATAATAAGTCTCAAATCGCAGATATCCTAAATAAACAATACGAACATATTCATTTCTACGGAGATAAGATGGAGTATGGTGGCAACGATTACCCTCTTGCTACAACAATAACAATTGGTAATATGGGAACAGCATACCCAGTTGAAAATTACAAACAAACCTGGGAGGTTTTAAAACAATTATGAAAAAGAGATATACATATACACACGAAACGGATGCCGATAGAACATTAGAAGTTACGGGCAGACCACTAGTAGAAGCAGCCGGCGAATTCGCCGACCCTGATAGAACATACGTTCTGAGAATTGACGACTATGTTATTGATTTTCCAACTGCTAATATTTTAACGGAAACGGTAATCACTGAATAATATGATACGAAGTGAACGGGGTGAAAAGAAATTAGATTGGTATATTAAGTGGGCAGCATCTGTCCTTGTACTATCAGCAATCATATTCCGTTCTGCGGGCCAAGATTACCATTTACTTGATTTATATTTTAGTGCAATCGGCATTGCATTGTGGTTATGGGTATCTTTGTTGTGGGAAGACCGTGCATTGATACTATTAAATGGAGTGGGATTTACAATGCTGTGTATTGGTATTGTTAAATTACATGGAAGTTATTGGATGGCTTATTGGTCATCTATATTTTAAGGCAAGCGGCTGTAGTTCAGCTGGATAGAATATCGGTCTACGAAACCGAAGGTCATAGGTTCGACTCCTATCAGCCGCGCCACTGTGAAAGAAAACTATTGACAAGTGATAAGAAGTTTGTTATAATAGACAATTGAAAACCAAATTAGGAATATATATTATGGAAGTATCTGAAAAAGCAACATTACTTAAGGCACTTAAAGAAGGTGTAGTTACAGTAACATTTAAAAAGATTGGTACGGATGAGATTCGTATTATGCCTTGTACTATCAATGAGCAAACGTTGACTGATGCAGGTGTTAAACCAATAGTGAAAGATATTGATTTAGATACAGAACACTTCGCAGCTTGGGCAATTGATAAAGAAGCCTGGAGAAGTTTTCGTTTAGACACTGTAGTTAGCTGGGCATTAGGCAATGTAGCATGAAGCTTAGAGTGAAGTTAAGAAAGTATATATGTCCTGAATCACTCAAAGGAACGAAGGTAAATTTATATGTCTAAATGGCCAGAAAGCAAACCTCATCATGACGGTGAGAGAAAAGAATTTAACTTTGATAACGGATATACAATTTCGTTAGTCAAGTTTACAGGTTCTTACGGATACAAAAAAGGTCTGTGGGAATTAGCGATCATAAATAAGGATGGTGAGTTCACAGACACTACTGATTATGATTTATTAACAATCTTGGAAGATTATTCACCTAAGAAGGGAGACCCAGGAGTCTATGGATTTCTTAGAGACCCTGATGCTGATAGAATCATCCAATACGTAGAGAAAATGGATTATGCCAATTAAATTTAAAGAAAACCAAGTAATCAGAGATAAGGCTACTGGTAAGAAACATGTTCAAAGGTTTCATATGAACGCAACTTCGTTAAAGGAATTGCTTGATGCCTTTACAGGGAAAAACACAACTCCTAAACTTAGACAAAAGATACGTAACGAATTGGTTCGAAGAAACGTTGAAATTCCTGTATTGGAATCCTAATGAATCGACTTGATAAGTTCTTAGACAATCTTGCCTATTATTCAATACAGAGTATACTTTGGGTTGGAATGGCGTTCTGGGTTGTTATATTAGGCATTGTATTTTATAATGCTTTAAACGAAGATCCGGTGATTGGAACAACTGATCATGGAATCATTATTCGCGAAAGCGATTTGGAGAAAGAGGATGAATAGAGCAGCAAGTGTTAGAAAGGTACCTTGTTCAGGAGTTACTAATGAAAGTAGTGGTCCTGATACAATGTATATAGTTGACCTAATTGAAAATGGGCAGGTTGTAGAATCAAGAAAACTTCCTGGCAAGAGCAAGGCGTATGTAAATGACGTCTGTGAAAATTGGAATAACGGTATCATTCAGCTCTTGGTTGATTAATAAATATTTAATTATACTAAGGCGAGAATATAAATGAGTAGAATAAAATCATCAGGCCCAATTTCGATTAATGATATTCGTAATGAATTTGGTGCAACTGGTTCTCCTGATTTGCTTGAATACCGTAGAGGTGGAGTAAACGCAACGAGAGTTCACAGTTATGGTTCTGGCCATAACACTAACGTTGGTACTAGTCAAGTTAGTCTTTCTCAATTTTATAACGCGCATAGAGGTTGGCATCTAACATGCGGGGTTGGCGGAGCAGGCACCACTTATGAATGGCGAGGATACTCGAACGGCCAAAATATAGGCGCGATTGGAAGTATTAACCCAACAAATTATCGTGGCGCTACTATTAGAGGAATGTACAAAACCCAATTCATCTATAAAGGTTCTACCTACTGGACCATGCTTATCATATTATCTGGCTACCGCGCAAGAAATTGGTTTAATCGCTATGTAGAGCCAGGCATTGGTACTTATTATACATCCTCCGCTTCTTGGGCGCCCAACAGTACATCCACAACTTGGTCTTGGACTCTTTCAAATTTTGGCTCATATACTAATGGTGCAGTACTTTCACCAGAAACTCCACAATAGGTTTATATAATGGCAATAAGATTTGATTTAATAACTGAAATTGACGATACAGAATTCTCACGAATGTTTGATGATTGTGTTGACGCATTAAATGGTGGTTCCTATCCTTGGGAAATGACACCAGTAGCATCAGGAACAAACGAAGAGAAAAAGGCATACCAAAAAACATGTTTCCAAGAGTTTATTAATGCAGACGATGGAGTTGTATTTGTATGTTCTGAAGATGGGTATGCTCTAACAATAAGTGCAGGTAATGTCGTCAACGAAACTCACTTCCTTGGTACAATGGTATTAATTGGTCGTAATCAAGCAGGTAGCAAATCATATATGCATGCTGAAGAATATCACCAAGCAAGAGAAGCGTTTTGGGATGAAGTAAATTTTGTTACCTGGGACTTTCAAACAATGGGACCAGGCACATCATTCTTTGATCATATATCAAAAGTATATACCGAAACCGTAACAAACAATCCAGCATGGATTCAAAATGCTCGAAGCAACCGCCTAGTAGAAGGTGATATGGCAGGAGAACTTGTCGCCACCTCGGTTGGGTTGACAGGCGTTCCAAATGCAAATACAGAAATTAATCAACTTCAAGAAATCTTCGAAAACGAACTCGGTAACTCTGGTCTTAAAATGACAGCAGGAGTAGTTTTCCCAGTCGTGACTGAAGGAGAGTTTGAAGATGAAGAAGACGAAGAAAGATTACAATGGGCAGCAGGTACGCACCCAGACCAACAACAAACAGAAGAATAGGAATATATTATGGTAGATTACAAAGGAAGTAACGTTGAGACATTAACGCATTCAAAGAAGCATATGCTAGACAGGGCAAGCAAACCCTACGATGCATTAAACGACGGACCATTCAGAACGTCATTAGATAAAATGGATGGAGTATTTCGCAAGGAAGTTGTTTCCTATCGAGTACACAATGGATTCCTATATAAAGAAACAGCCGTTCGGCATTTCAGTGATGGTGATTATAATGATACCGTCACAACTGAAACTCTACACTCCGTAGAGTAATAAAGAATTTGGTCGGAAACGACCAATATGCGATTACCAATGATGGTGATCTAATTTACTATGTTAATAATAAGGAGAATTATATTATGAAAAACATATTCGCAGCATTTCTATTAATGCTATCAACAACTGCATTCGCAGACCTCAGTGGTTCAGCCACTATCACAAACGATTATGTATGGAGAGGAATGACTCAAGGCGCAGAGAATGCCCTTCAAGTCGGAATCGACTACAACAACGACAAAGGATTTTATATTGGTGCATGGACATCAGATGTAGATTTCGGTGGAGAAGTTGACCGTGAAGTGGATCTATATGCAGGGTGGAGTGGAGCTCTTGTAGACGGAGTACTTGATGTAACTGTTGGTTATATTAAATACGACTATCAAGGCGATGCTTTTGATTTCGAAGAGTATTTGGTTGGATTCAGTAGTAATGGTTTCACAGTAAACTATTATGATACACTTGATTCAGATGTATACACAATCGAAGCAATCTACGCAGTACCATTTATTACTGTTGTAGACGTTGAACTAATTGGCTATGAGATTGGTGGAGAAGGTACGGAAGTATTCGGAAAATTCCAAGACTCAGTTGGTCTTAGATTAACAAAGGAACTAAATGATAAGTTCTCTGTAGGTTTTAATGTTGGCCAAGATTTAGTGGCTGACAGTAATTACTATGCCTTTAGCGTAAGCGCAAGTCTGTAATTATAACCAAACAAATCGGGGACCTTTCGGTCCCCTTTTTTGTCTCTTTTATTTCTTGGAGTAAGCCTGTGCACCAAAGAAGGCAGCAACAATACCAGCAACAGCAACAAAGTAAGTAGGAGCCATTGAACCCAAAGTCTTTTGAGCTTCATCAAGTCCAACCAACGACGCAAGTACTACTGCAAACGGATATAACAATAATCCGCCTAAAGCAAACCATGTCATTTTACGTTGCGCATCTCGCATAGCATCTGCATCATCGAGTTCTTTTCGTTTAAACTCTAAGTACATTGCTTGTTCTTCTTTAGATACCTTACCGTCTCCGTTAGTATCAGCAGGATGATGGATCTTTTCTAATTCGTCACTCATTAGTCTTCCTTCTTCCATATAGTCCATGCACCGTATGCAATAAGACCCCAACCAATTAAACTCGTTGGTATTAATATCATAACAATACCACCGCCAATAGCTACCACACCATCTAATGAAGTTCTTTCCTTCAATCTATCTTTAATAAAATCCACTTGATCACCTCCTTTTCTTTTTGTTTATAATTCTTTTTTGAAACCGACAGAAACACCACAACCGCATTGAGTTTCCTCTAATGGATTAATAATTTTAAACTGTTCGGTTAAACCAACCTTCATAAAATCTAATGTAGCATTTTCAAAGTAAGGTTGACTTTCTTTATCAATAACGATACTGAAGTTAGAAAATTCTTTTATATAATCTTCGACAGTAACTGTATCGTCCCAATCAAAAGTATACTCATAACCGTTACAGCCACTAGGCTTAACACCAATTCGTATAAGTGTTTCGCCATCTGTCTCTGCTTTCTTAGTCGCTTGAGATATTGCTGCATCAGTTAAGTTCACTTCCGTTTCTTTTCAATTTTATCAAGTCTTTTATTGATACCATTGATTAATTCCTTAAGTTCAGTAGCACCACCTTCCGCAACTGGAACATGAGCAATTGATTCTAGAAATGTGATTCTTGTTTCTAAACTATCAATCTTTGAAACAACCTTAGGATATTTCTTTCTCCATAGATCTGGGTCAGTTTGTAACCATGTCCATCCCCAGCGAATTGCTAACATCTCTAAAAAAGAATCAAACTTGGCAACTCCCCATTGGGCAGCTCTTGTATCTTTAAACCAGAATAGAAACGCAGCACCAGTTATTGACCCAAGGATTGCTGTATAGATCCATAGTGTATCGTCCGTTAGTCTCTCTAATATGTCCATTAGTTGTCCTTAGTATATTTTGTATAGTTATCCATTATAGTGCTGCTATTCTAGTTTGGTAATCAGCAAAGTCTGTACTTGCTGCTACTAATGCTTTCAAGCCTGCTGTATTAGTATATCCTGGTATTGCCGCATTATGTGTAACTTCACCTGTTGTAACATCGTAACCAAGTATGGTTGTCATTGTATCATTTCTAACTGGTTTAACTACAAATACATCTTCTACGATGTTGTTTAGAGCCAGCCCGGTTCCATTGATTACAATTGAATTTGCGGCTTGATTTTCAAAACCTGCCAAATTACCTATGGCTACTGCATCGCCACCTTGAGTTACATTACCTGCCTGACGACCTATAGCAACTGC
>Ga0136655_1000095_pt1 | contig 36812 bp, 34 predicted proteins | sample CPBDNA_2_FD_94863 | JGI IMG/M metagenome (GOLD analysis project Ga0136655, IMG submission 94863) | Freshwater to marine salinity gradient microbial communities from Chesapeake Bay, USA - CPBay_Spr_15_0.8_DNA (version 2) | ecosystem: Environmental > Aquatic > Marine > Coastal | place: USA... | reverse complement strand
CGATCAATGAAAATGAACTTAAATCAAAGGATTTAACTACCCTGACCCGGGAGCTATATACGTTGTCATTTGAGACTTATCAAAAGAAAAATGATAAGATTATGGAGACGGCCTTGCCGATTTTCACTCGAGTACAGGAGGAGCGGGGAGCTACTGTTAAAGATATTATGGTGCCGATTTCCGATGGAATGAAGCAAATCGGAGTTGTGGTGAATTTGGAATCTATGCTTGCCAATGATGGCCGAGAGTTAGTAAGATCTTTAGAGAAAAATGTAACCCTTGCAATCATCGATCAAAACTGGAAAGAACATCTTCGAGACATGGATGATTTGAAGCAATCAGTTCAAAATGCTGTTTATGAGCAGAAAGATCCATTGTTGATCTATAAGTTTGAAGCTTTTGAGATGTTTAAGCGCTTTATCGGTAAATTGAACGAAGACATGGTTTCTTTCGTAACTAGAGCAGACTTGCCAAAACAGGACCCTGCTCAAGTAAATGCTGTTCAGCCTCGAAGACAAGCAGAACCTCAGGTTCAAGCTTCAAAAGCAGAGGCGGGAAGCACATTGAATCCTGGAGCAAATCGTGCAGCCATCGCAGCTTCCAATGCAGGAAGACCTGCTCCACAGGTAGTGGCTCCGCGCAAATCGGATAAAGTTTATGGAAGAAATGATAAAGTAACTGTCCAATATTCCAATGGCACGACTAAGTCGGATGTGAAATACAAGAGTGTTGAGCAGGATGTTTTGGATGGGAATTGTGTAGTCATCGATAATTAAATAATCATGAGAACCCTTTGGGTAGTTGCTGTACTGTTGATTTTAGCTGGTTGTAAAACCAATAAGACCACAGATTCCAAGAATTCCTATTCGAACTATCAGGAAGATGTTCGAATAAGCTCCTTGCCTCAATACCCAGATTTTATGACTGAGACCAGGTCATCTACTGGTGCAACCGCTCCTAAATCCGACCAATCGATTGATGTCGAATTGCAGCAGGTTAGTGCGAAAATGATAGAAAAGAATAATTCCGAAGCCTACTACTCAGGATATACTATTTTGGTGTATTCTGGGATAGACCGGGAAAAAGCTTTCAAAACTCAAGAAGATCTCCGCATGTATTTCCCTGATATGAATGTGGAAATGCAGTACCAACAGCCCCGTTACTTAGTCAAAGTAGGAAAGTATAATTTCAAAATAGAATCACAGAAAAATTTTGCCTTAATCAAACCCCAATTTCCAACGGCCCGGATCATTCAGGACCGTTTTCAGCGGCAAGGTTTTGTCACTACACCCGAGAAAGATAATGTTGAAGGAGAAAATTAAATTGCTTGCAAAAGCTTATAAGGAAGAGGTAATCGCTACACGAAGACACCTTCATAAAAACCCCGAGCTTTCATACCAAGAGTTTAAAACTGCGGCATTTGTCAAAGAACGATTAGAAAACCTAGGTATCACTCAAATTGAGCAAAAAGCCACTACCGGCTGGTTAGCATTGATCGAAGGAAAAAATCCTAGTAAAAAAGTTATTGCTTTAAGAGCTGATATGGATGCCTTGCCGATTATTGAGGCAAATGATGTTCCTTATAAATCCCAAAATCCTGGAGTCATGCATGCCTGTGGGCATGATGCACATACTGCGTCCTTACTAGGGGCAGCAAAAATTTTGAATGAATTAAAGGATCAATTTGAGGGCACAATCAAATTAATTTTTCAACCCGGAGAAGAAGTTGCTCCTGGTGGAGCTTCTTTGATGATTAAAGATGGTGTTTTGGAAAACCCCCGACCTCAAGGTATTATTGGCCAGCACGTGATGCCATTTATCCCCGTAGGTAAAGTAGGATTTCGCCAAGGACTATATATGGCTTCTGCGGATGAATTATACATCACAGTCAAAGGAAAAGGAGGACACGCAGCGATGCCTGAAAGCTTGATTGATCCGATCTTAATTGCTTCACACATGATAGTCGCTCTTCAACAAGTAGTTAGTAGAGCGGCAAGTCCAAAGATTCCTTCTGTACTTTCCTTTGGAAGAGTGGAAGCTTTGGGAGCTACAAACGTAATTCCCAATGAGGTGAAAATTCAAGGGACTTTCCGAACCTTGAATGAAGACTGGCGTGCTAAAGCTCATCAAAAGATGCTCCAAATCGCACATGGAATAGTGGAAGGAATGGGTGGAGAGCTGGATTTTGAAATTCGTAAGGGTTATCCGTTTCTTCAAAATGACCCTGAAATGACGGCTCGGGCGACTGAGGCAGCTAAAGCCTATTTGGGAGAGGAGAACGTACTTGACCTAGACATCTGGATGGCAGCGGAAGATTTTGCTTACTATTCGCAAGTAATAGATGGATGTTTTTATAGACTTGGTACCAGAAACGAAGCGAAGGGAATCATCTCTGGAGTGCATACACCTACTTTTGATATTGATGAGGATGCGTTGGAGATCGGCGCGGGACTAATGGCTTGGCTAGCTGTTTCCGAATTAGAAAAAGCTTAATCATTTCCTATTCCCAATCCCCTATTAATCCCTTATTTTCGCAGCAGAAATTTAATTACACTTATGAAAAAATCATTGCTTTTTGTATTCCTGCTTGCTTTTTCTGTGCAGCAGGCATCCGCTTGGGGACAGCTAGGTCATTATCTTATAGGCTACATGGCCGAGCAACAAATGAAAAAGTCAGTCCGTAAAAAGGTGGAAAAAGTTCTTTTCCCGATGTCGATAGGCCGTAGTGGGACCTGGATGGATGAGATCCGCTCTGATAATTCGTACGATTATGCCAACTCTTGGCATTATTTGACTTCTAAAAATGGCGAGTATGATTCTGCGCATCAGGAAAAAGGAGGGGATGCTTTTGAAGCGATCAACCGATTGAAAGTAGAGTTGAAAGCAGGCAATCTTTCGCCAAAACAGGAGGCTGAAAAGTTAAAAATGCTCATTCACATGGTGGAGGATATTCATCAACCTTTACATGTAGGTACTGGTGAAGATCGTGGAGGGAATGATGTAAGAGTCGAGTTTTTCAATCAACAGACTAATCTTCATTCGATTTGGGATAGTGGAATGATTGATCGGAAAGGAATGAGCTATACCGAACTTGCTGATGAACTTTATATCAGATTAACGCCTGAGCTAAGACAGACTTATCGCAATGCAAGCATGGAAGATTGGTTAAAAGAAGCAGTGGCGCTTCGTCCGCTTGTTTACAAGCTGCCAGAGAATAAAAAAATCAGCTGGGTATACATGTATGAATCCAATGATGCATTGGAGGAAAGATTGGTAGCTGCCAGTGTACGATTAGCTCAGATATTGGAAGAGATTTACGGATAATCTGAAAATCATTTAAAATCAAATACATTTTCAAGTTGAAAATTACCTCGACAGAATTTGAGATCTTGGGGTAAACTTCCAAAGAGCTTAATTACAATCAGATCAGCGATGTTTTTTATTTCTCCCAAGACTGTCCACAGGCATATCGAGAATATCATCTACGGCAAACTCCAAGTGCACTCCATACTGGAAGCAGTGCAGAAAGCGGTAAAAAATCGGATAATTGAAGGGTTAAAGGAATAAAAAATTGATAATTCAGAATGAAAGAAATCTCCATTTTAAATTTTTTAATTCCGAATTTCAAATTCATTTTTAGCTCCATCCAAAAACTCAAGAAATTCCTGAATATTGGTTTCGTACCCTCTTGGTGCAGCTAGCAGTTTTTCTTCATGATCCAGAATCACATAGTAAGGCTGCGCATTATTATTGAATCGGGTGATCTGGAAATCTGCGTTTTGCTTACCTAGCGTCTTTTTTACTTTCCCGTCATAAGAAGACGTATACCAGTCGCCTTCCGGAAGCTCAAGTCGTTCATCGATGTACAGTGCCACCATCACAAAATCATTTTTCATGCGAGCTAAAACTTGCGGGTCTGACCAGACATTTTCTTCCATTTTCCGACAGTTCACACAGCCATGACCGGTGAAGTCGATCAGGAGTGGCTTGCCTTGAGCTTTTGCAGCAGTCAATGCCTCTTCATAGTCAAAGTAACCTTGGATGCCGAAAGGTATTTCGAGCAAGTCTCCATATTTCACCGTTACTCTTTCCGGTTCAGCATTCGAATATCCTTCCCCGATCTTGAATTGCTGTGTTGTGAGTGGAGGCAAATATCCGCTAAGGTATTTGAGCGGAGCGCCCCAAAGTCCAGGAATCATATAAACCACAAACATGAATGTAAGCAGGGCCAATAGTAATCTTGGAACCCCGATGTGATCCATAGGAGAATCATGTGGCAACCTTATTTTTCCTAAAAGGTAAAGCCCCAATGCTGCGAAAATCACAATCCAGATTACCAGGAAAATATCTCGATCCAAAATGCCCCAATGATATACCTGATCTGCGATGGAAAGGAATTTGAATGCAAGGGCTAATTCCAGAAATCCCAAGACAACTTTCACTGAATTCAACCAGCCACCAGATTTTGGGAGTCGATTCATCCACTCAGGAAAAATGGCGAAGAGCGTAAACGGAATCGCGAAGGCCAATGAGAAAGCAAACATTCCCAGCACCGGCTTGACCAATTCACCACCCGCGGAGCTGATCAGAATCGAACCTACAATTGGGCCAGTACAAGAGAAAGAAACCAAGACCAAGGTAAAGGCCATAAAGAAGACTCCGATCAAACCACCTTTTTCTGCTTTTTCATCCACTTTATTGACTAGGCTGGAAGGCAGAGTGATTTCGAACATCCCTAGGAAGGCTAGCGCGAAGAAAATAAAGATTCCAAAGAAAAATAGATTGGGCGCCCAATGAGTGGCTAGCCAATTTGCAAATTCAGGCCCTTGGATTGCGGCAACCGCTGTCCCAGCAATGGTATAAATGGCAATAATAGAGAAGCCATAAATGAAGGCATTTCGAATCCCCGCAGCCTTGCTAGTTGCCCGACCGGTAAAAAAGCTGACAGTCATCGGGATCATTGGAAATACACAAGGAGTAAGTAGTGCTGCCAAGCCTGCAAGAAAAGCTAAAATCATAAATCCCCAAAGAGACTCTTGGGCTACTTCAGTACTATACTCAGTAGCGATCGGTTCAGGTGCTAATTCGGCTTTCTCCTCATCTGAAAGAGTGAATGGGGATTCTGAACTAGTCGTATCAGCGATGGGGTCAGAAGCAATGGTTTCTGGATTCTCTACTACTGGAATGGATGTTTCTTGGGTTTGTTGACCTGGGCTCGCTTTGAAATTGATTTCTACATCTTCCTCATAGTTTACACATTGTCCAGTGAGGTCGGAGCACATTTGATAGCTTAGGATCCCTTTAATTAGCCCTGAGCCAGATTTGATCATCAAAGGCTGTTCGAATCTTCCTTTTCCTAAAAAAAAAGTGACATCTCCTTCCCAAATCTCATCAAATTTCTTCTTTGGATTGATGGCTTTTAGATTTCCATTGGTGGAAGCAGCACTTGATTTTTCAAGTTCAAATGTGGTTAGAATCGGCCCAAGATCTTTCGCAAAATCATTGGAATATACATACCAGCCCATCGGAATTTCTGCTTCCATCACCAAATTAGCAGGGCTCCCCATTTGGAGTTCTTTAGGCTGCAAGGTGAGGGTCCACTTCGGAGGCTTTACTAATTGAGCTTGAGCCAAGAAGGAAAACAGAAGTAGCAAAGGGAGCAAAAGCAAGCCAGTCTTAATACTCGGCAAATGTGTAAATCTATTTTTGGTCAACGCAAGTCTTTTCTAAATGAAATCAATTTTGAAAGGAATTGATTGAGGAAACCTTAGTTTCCCCAATCACAAATGACTACTATTTGCTAAGTTTTCTAAAATGCTTGAAGAAAGCCGCAATCGTCTCAATACCGATAAAATAGTTCTTCACCCCATAATGTTCATTCGGTGAGTGAAGTGCATCTGTATCCAGTCCAAAGCCAAACAATATTGGATCCGATCCTAGTTCCTTTTGGAACAAAGCAACAATCGGTATGGAGCCTCCTTCGCGTGTTGGGATAGGACGCTTACCGAATGTTTCCTCCATTGCAGCCTCTGCAGCCTGATATCCTAGTGAGGAATCTGAAACTACCGCTGGAGCACCGCCATGATGCGCTTTCACCTTTACTTTGACAGAATCCGGCGCGATGGATTTGAAATGATTTTCGAAAATGGCAGCTATTTCTCTCCAGTCTTGATCTGGTACCAGACGCATGGAGATTTTAGCAGAAGCTTTGGATGGCAAAACTGTTTTAGCTCCTTCACCAATATAGCCTCCCCAGATTCCATTGACATCTAACGTTGGACGGATTCCGATTCGCTCAATAGTGGTATAGCCTTTTTCCCCTTCTACATCGGCAATGTCTAGTTTCTCTTTGTATTCATTTAGGCTAAAAGGAGCCTCGTTTAATCTGGCTCGCTGAGCTTCAGTGAGCTCTTGTACTTTATCATAAAAGCCCGGGATGGTGATGTGATTGTTTTCATCTTTCATCGAAGCGATCATGTCGCAAAGGATATTGATTGGATTAGCCACTGCTCCACCGTACGTGCCAGAGTGAAGATCCCGATTGGCCCCAGTAACTTCTACTTCCATATAGGCCATGCCACGAAGCCCAACAGTAATAGATGGGTTCTTCATAGAGATCATGTGTGTATCTGAGATCAGAATCACATCGGCTTTTAGTCGCTCTTTATTTTCAATGACGAACTTGTCTAAATTGTCTGAACCGACTTCTTCTTCTCCCTCGATCATGAATTTTACATTACAAGGCAAGTCATTTTCTGCCATCATGGCTTCAAAAGCTTTCACGTGCATGTAAAACTGACCCTTATCATCAGCTGATCCTCTTGCGAAAATGGCTCCTTCAGGATGGATTTTAGTGTTTTTGATTACTGGCTCAAATGGAGGAGAATCCCAAAGTTCATAGGGATCAGCTGGCTGCACATCGTAATGACCATATACCAAAACTGTCGGTAAGGCTGGGTCAATGATTTTTTCCCCGTACACAATTGGATAGCCTGCTGTTTGACAGATTTCTACCCTATCAGCGCCTGCTTTCTCAAGGGAATTTTTGACAAATTCTGCCGCAGCAAAGACCTCGTTTTTGAATTTAGGATCAGCACTTACGGAAGGAATGCGGAGTAAATCGAGTAATTCGTTGAGGAATCGGTCTTTATTGGAATGGATAAAATCGTTAACAGCCATAAAAGAATTTTGTGTTTTAGTAAAGGCCTCAAAATTATCCTTTTCGGCAGGAAATGCCTAGTTTTATTTGATTTTCACTTACTAGATTTACTCAAATTTCTGCCACAAAGGCACAAAGACATTAAGAAACATTATAATTGTTTTGTGTTTAAAACACGTTTGATGCCTTTGTTGATCAAGGGCACATTGAAATTGATCAGGTTACCCAACCTCAATTGAGATAGTTTGAGAGGGCTTATAATTTGAGCCTTCCAAATTGGATTGACCTGATCTACTGCCTTAAGTTCTACAATGACTCGATCATTAATTAATAAATCCAGCCGGAGTCCTTCGTCAAACAAAATTCCATCGTAGCAAATCGGAATATTTACTTTCCGCTTCACATCAAAACCTATTTTTTTGAGCTCATGCTCCATGCAAACCTGATATATCCGCTCTAAAAGTCCCGGTTCTAAAGTCTTGTGAATTGTATATGCGGCATGCACAACCGCTCTTCCAATCTTTTCCTCAAAATCTGTTGGCTTCCCGTAATTCACAAAAGTTTATATACTCATTGATTTAAAAATGTTAATTTAAAAAATCTTATGTGTCTTCGTGCCTCTGTGGCAAAATTTTAACTATGAAAGCAATCATCTGTAATCAATTTGGCCTCCCGGAAAGTCTGACTTTAGGGGAACTCCCAGATCCCAAACCGGTAAAGAATCAAATCTTGATAGCAGTAGCAGCTTGTGGGGTTAATTTTCCAGATGCTTTGATCATTCAAAATAAGTATCAATTTAAACCGGAGTTACCTTTTTCACCAGGAGGAGAGGTGGCTGGGAAAGTTATTGAAGTTGGAGAAGGAGTAACGCAATTCCAAGTCGGGCAATCGGTATTGGCGCTTTGTGGCTGGGGTGGCTTTGCAGAAAAAGTAGCAGTGGATGTAGATCGAGTTTTTGCAATGCCTCCGGGATTAACTCCAGAGATTGCCGCGACTACATTATATACTTATGGCACTTCATTTTATGGACTGAAAGATCGGGCGCATCTCCAGCCTGGAGAAACATTGCTAGTTCTAGGCGCTGCCGGCGGAGTCGGACTAGCGGCTGTGGAATTAGGAAATGTGATGGGAGCAAAAGTCATTGCTGCTGCCTCTTCTGATGAGAAGCTTGCGCTGTGTCGCGAAAAGGGCGCTTCCGAAACGATCAATTATTCCACTGAAGATCTGAAAACTCGGATCAAAGAGTTGACCGGAGGAAAAGGGGTGGATGTAATTTACGATCCAGTAGGTGGAGATTATACAGAAGCTGCATTGCGAGGAATTGCCTGGAAAGGGCGTTACCTGATTGTGGGCTTTGCTAATGGTGAAATACCAAAAATCCCAATGAATCTTCCTTTGTTGAAAGGCTGCGCCATTATGGGCGTATTTTGGGGACAGTTTTCCAAACTTGAATCTAAACAAAGCTTTCAAAATATTGGGCAGCTAGTTCAGTGGATTAAGGAAGGGAAAATTCACCAGCATATTAGTAAGCAGTATTCTTTATCAGAAGCTCCGGATGCCTTGCAGGCATTATTAGATAGAAAAATGTTGGGTAAAGGGGTCGTAGTTATTTGATATATCCAATAGGCTTGAATTTCCAACTCTCAATCAGCGATTAAAATGTGATAGGAAGATCGGAAGAAATCCAAGTCTAAAGATTTGAACCAGACTAAATAAGAAAGGCTAGGAAAACCCTAGCCTTTCTTATTCCAATACTACTGGTTTTAGACTACTGCCTTCACATTCACCTCAATATTTCCTCGAGTGGCTTTTGAGTAAGGACAAGCTTGATGAGCTGCATCGACTAATTTTTGGGCTTCTTCCAAGGATGAAGCATGAGGGATCTTTACTTCGATATCCACAGCTAAGCCAAATGATCCTGGACCGTAATTTCCAAGATGAACTTTTGCTTTTATCTCAGAATCTCGCAAACTGACCTTACCAGCCACAGCTCCCAAAGCACCACCAAAACAGGCAGCATATCCAGCTGCAAAAAGTTGCTCGGGATTGGTTTTTCCACCTTCTCCACCAATCTCCTTTGGCATAGTGACATCAAAATCTAGCAATCCATCATCAGTTTTTACATGACCTTTTCTTCCGCCAGTGTTAATTGCTACTGCTGTGTAATCAATATTAAGTTTTTCCATTTTCTGAATTTTTCAATGATTTCAGACTTTCTAACAACTCAGCGAGGTTTTGGTTTAGGGAATCTATGGCTAGATCAGGAAATCCCTGAAGCAATTCATCAAAGCTGGCCAAGCTAGCCCTTAGTTTACTTTGAAGGGATTTGCCCGGATAGGTTAATTCTGCTGTGACAGTTCGTTCGTCGGCTTCACCTCGTTGCCTTTTCACGAAGTTCATGGCTTCGAGTTTTTTTAGGAGAGGAGTCAGGGTTCCAGAATCCAATTCAAGTCTTTTACCGATTTCATTAATACGTAAACCATCTTCTTTCCACAACACTTCCAAAACCAAATACTGTGGATAAGTCAATCCAAACTCATTCAACCTACCTTGGATCAATTGAATTAGAATTCTTGAACTGGTGTAAAGATGGAGCGAAAGGCTTTGAGAAGGATTCATATCATGAATAGTTAGATTTAACACAATTTAATGGAATAGGATTAAAAAAAGGCATCAAAAATTAAATTTTGATGCCTTTGGATTCTAATAGTTAATTGAAATTATAGCGCTAGCCCATTTTCATAATTGTAATGCAATCGAGCGTTTGCTTCGGCATCTCCAATAAATACCTGGGCAATTGGATCCCATTTTAATGAACGGCCAAGGTCGTGAGCAATATTTCCAATCGTACAAACCGTACAAGTACTATGACCCACTTCTACCGGTACGATTGGATCCTTTCGCATCAACACGGAATCGATAAAATCTATATGATGAGGCGAAAAACCCAATTGTTCTTTGTCAAAACTCATTTCACATTCCTTTACTGAAGTAGCATAATTCCCTCTTGAAACTGTTATCCATCCCTTTTCCCCAATAAACTTTACCCCTTGTCTAGTATTGTCATCAAAGGGTGAGACGATCATCTCGATTCCATTTGCATAGCGGTATTTCATCGGCTCTTCCCCTTTATCCACAATTATTTCTACCGGACCATTACGATCCATTCCGATTCCCCACTGGGCAATATCAAACATGTGAGCTCCCCAGTCAGTCATCAATCCTCCACCGGTTTTCTTGTACCAACGCCAAGCTCCCCAAGCTTTCTCATTCTCCTCGGGATTAAGACTAATTGGAGGATTCAGATCTGGAAAATAGGGAACTTCCGGAATTGGTCCGTTCCATGTTTTCCAATCCAATCCTGCAGGGACAGCCTGTGCCTCAAAATCAATTTCTTTTGGAAATGGAGGTGTGCCCACGTTTGCATATACAGTTGAGATTTTTCCCAAGTAGCCTTTTTGAACCATTCGAACTGCGTGTTGGAAGTTACCACCGGCACGTTGCATACTTCCTACCCCTAAGACAATTCCATTGGAGCGAACGGCTTTTACTAACTCCTGACCCTCTTTGATGGTGAAGGTCAGCGGCTTTTCTAAGTAAATATCCTTTCCTGCCTTGCAAGCATGGATGGCCATCAAGGCGTGCCAATGATCTGGGGAGGCAATTACCACCGCATCTACATCGCTTCTTTTTAGGAGATCTTTGTAATCAGCATAAAGGCCGATTTCTCCCGCTTTTCCCCCTCGATCAGCATAGAGTTTTTCTGTTCGGATTTTAAAGCGATCTAGTTTGATTTTATACACATCGGCGGCAGCCATAACTTCCACATTGGGGTTTTTCATAAAATTTCCCAATAAGCCCATAGCTTGCCGACCGACTCCTATGAATCCTAAACGGACCTTTGAGGTATCTCTAGATTTTAATGTCTTTGCACTAGCTCCGAAGGAGAGCTGCGGCAGTGCGCCAAGTCCGGCCGTAGTAAGCAGGGAAGTGGCGAGGAATTTTCTTCTTGAAAAAGAGGACTTGCTCATGATTTTAGGTTTAATGAATTGAGTGGGAATAAATTACAGCTTTTCTTGAGTTTAGAGAAATTAAGATCGAGGTATTTGACAGGTGGAGAAAAGTGGGTAGCGGAAACTCTTTTGGTATTTTGATACTTTAGAATATATGACGATCCAACAACTCGAATACCTCATTGCGGTGGACAAGCATAGGCACTTTGGAAATGCCGCGGAAAGCTGCTTTGTCACACAACCCACACTAAGTGCTCAATTAAGTAAACTGGAGCGTGATCTGGGCGTGATTCTATTTGATCGAAGCAAAATGCCAGTGATTCCAACCGAGATTGGAGTTCAAATTATAGCACAAGCAAAACGGGTTTTGTCTGAAAGCAAAGGGATTTTTGAGCTAGTAGCTCACCTGAAAGGGGATATTTCAGGAGTGGTCAAACTTGGTATTATTCCGACGCTCGCACCCTATTTACTTCACCTATTTATTCGAAATTTTGTTGAAAAATATCCTAAAGTAAACCTCGTGGTCCAAGAAATGGTCACAGAAGAAGTGGTCAAAAAGTTAAAAAATGATGAGTTGGATTTGGGGATTGTGGTCACTCCGTTGGACGAAACAGGAATTTTGGAGAAGCCCATGTTTTACGAGAAATTTTATGCCTACCTATCCCAAGATCATCCCTTGTTGAGGGAAGAGTTTTTTGATCCCACAAAAGTGAAAAAGGAAGATTTTTGGGTTTTACAGCAAGGCCATTGCTTCCGAGATCAGGTGCTCAATCTTTGCGATCAGACGATGAGCGGCCCTACGAATTTTCATTATGAAAGCGGTTCTTTGGAAGGTTTGAAAAATATGGTCAATCGTTACCAAGGAGTTACTTTACTGCCAGAATTGGCGACTTTGGAGCTATCAAAAGAAGAAAGAGGCCGATTGAGACCCTTCAAAGGCATAGCTCCAATCCGGGAAGTGAGTATCATATTGAATCGAAGTTTTCTGAAGCAAAAATTGGTTGAACTCCTTTTCAATCAAATTACCGCAGTAGTCCCTAAGGAAATGACTTCAAAGGCTCATGGAAAAATCGTTCGGTTTAAATAGTCATAACGATTTTGTCAAAACGTAATGATCTGCTAAATCTCCGGTAATCACTTCTCCATTGATGTCGAGATGCCAGATACGGTTTTCACCTACCTTATATTGGTTTGGTCCTGATTTGATATTGGAAAGCGTAATAATGGATCCCGTCTCATTCCACGAAAAAGAGCCTCTTTTTTCTTCCTCTAAGGCATCATTTCTTCCCAAGTAATTCGTAACTAAGATATAGGTTTGATCAGGATTGAAAGTCAAAATTGTTTCTACCCCTTCACAGTCTGCACAAGGTAAGATTCCTTTGTAAGTTCCATTCCAATCGAGTGAATTCATGGAGTTATGAGAAAAATTTTCGTAGACATCGGTTTCCTCAATTAAATTTTCTTCTGTCTCAGCTTCCTTTAGCGTGGGCTTGCATGCTTGAAAAACTGTAAATACAAAAGCAAGTAAAATTAGAGTTGATAGTTTCATAGTGTTTTAGTTAAAACGAAATTGGAACCTTGGATCTAGTGCTATACATGAATGTTGTTAAGTCGATCAAGACCGTTTTTTCTAAATTTATGATCTGTTGGGTATCTTTTTCAGATTCAACATTATTTCTAATTAGAGCAAATGCTTTTGCTCTTGTCTCATAGTATTCCTTACCAAAAGGATAGTCTTCAATTAATCGAGTGAGAATGGGGATCGCTTTTTCAACTTTTCCTTTATCAAGTAATCGACTGGCTTGCGCAAGTCGATCAGCAGGATCTACTTGCAGGTTTAAATTAGCAAATGTCATCACTACTAAATAATTTTCTCCGGTAGCTTTTAATCCCAATAATTCCGGGTACCAACTTGCTTCCAAGTATTTCATTGCTTTTTGGGCCTCTTCCTTGAAGGCTGGATGAGTTTCTTCAACGAGTTTGGAGCTTACCAAATTACCAGAGGAATCTATTTTGACTTGATAAACCACTCTGCCTTCTTTTCGTGCTCTTGCTGCTTCTTTGGGGTAGCTAATGATTTCAGACAAGACGAATTCAGCCGTAACTTTTGGCCCAGAGAAATTAAATGGACTATCCTTTTGAGCCATTACTGGGCTAAAAAGTAGAATGGAAATCAGGATAGAAAGAAGGCGGGAAATTAAAGACAAGGATTAACTAAGGTTGCTACAAGTGTACAATATTAACTAAATCTGATCGGTCTCAAAAGAATGAGTTTTTAAAGTAAAGCTTGCTCTAGTTAGAAAATTAGCCAGATTAAGCTTGTTTTTAAATATTTCAGCAGGTTTCATTCATGAATCGGCTATCTGGAATTTTATAGGTTTAAAGAAAAAAGGGAAGAAAATCTATCGTTTTCTTCCCTTTGCTATTCTGAAAAGCTTTAACCTTTAATCTAAAGCGGAAAGGCTTTTATTTTTGACTTGGTAGCCAACTATCACTACCTCAGTCAGCATCTTTTGCTTGAAATACTCCGCAAGCATCAAATCTTTCTCTGCAAGAACTGGTAAGTTCAAGGAAGTATATAATTCTGCCCGCTCTTGATATAATTTGAAGTTATACGGATTGTTTTCTAAGCCATGGTTCAATTGCTTTTCTGGATTTTGCATAAGATCAGCATATTCCGTCATTGGCATTTGCTTTATTTTCGTGGAGCTTTTCTCCTCCTTTACTATTTTGAATTGAAAGCTCATTAGGTAAGAGTCAGCCTTAGGTCGATTGCCTAGGTACTCGGGATTCCAGTTTTGGGTAAGGGCGGTTACTGTTCGCGTTACCTCCTCAGCCAATAAATCATTTCCAGAAATCACTAATGTCTTTATGGGTTGCCCTTGCTCATCGAAAGTAGCTTGAATTACCACTAAGCCCTCTACTTCATTTGAGCGAGCTTCAATAGGGTACATTATGTTTTTAGAGAGAAATTTATTCATATCATGTGTTCGATCAGAATTTTCCTGAGCAAAAAGGACAGAGCTGGTCAAAAATACCAGAAGAAATGAAGCAAGGATCATTTTCATAGTTAAGAAAGTTTAAGTTTTAAAGTGTTTACGGACAAGCTCTTAGTAAGTTATAAAAAACTAAGATTTAAAAACACCAAAGTGCCAAAGTATTCCGCTTGGGTCATGAAGAAAAAATTCACTTCCCCAGTCGTTTACTTTTATATCAGAAAGGCGAACTCCCGGAAATTTATCTGGAAGGCCAAGAACCTTCATCGCTTCCCAATGATGCTGAAGGTCCTCTACCTCTAAAAAGAGCATAGTATTGTCTACCCAATCCTTTACATAGGCATCTTGCAAATAAAAGGAGAGTTGTTCATTCACGCTTACCACCGACATCTTAGAGCCAAGGGAATGAACAGTAAATCCCAACGTGGTATAAAAGCGAATACTTTCGGTGTAATTTTTTGCACCGATAAAAGGGCGGATAGATTTTGCGGGATGGTTCATACACCAAATTGGGTTAAATGATGATCAAGATGTTTATAAAAGAGATTGTTCCATTCGCCAGCACTCATCGGCCCAAAAGAAAGAGATTCTTTGCCTTCAAAATGTGAAGCTCCCAGATCTCTTGTTTGGACTAGGTAGCCAATTAATCTTGCCTTTTCCTTTTCAAAATCTCGTCGATCGGATATAATAAATGCCGGTGCAGTTCTTGAATTCTTTGGATAAGGCGTTTCATTGACTACCCCGTTTTTCACAAATGTCTTAAGTATAAACCGCATCAAAGCATTTGGCTTTGGATAGGTATCTGTAAAGGCCATATCGTAGGCGACAATGCTGTGGGCGAGCATTTGAGCTACCGTCATCTTGCCCCAACGTGCAGGAGTATCTGGGTTTAACGCATTGATTCTACCAATTAATTCATCGGTGGTTTTTGGGTCAAATATGTTTTTCATGATGTGAATGCCAAGCGTTTGAGCATAGAAGTTAAAAAATATTTTAGGAATTGCGGCTAATCAATCCAACTGAAGAAAGAAGAAAAAAATAATTTTTGAATAAATAGGTTTATAACATAAACCTATTTATGTTTGTCCCGTTATGAATGATATAATTCAAAAAATATGGAAAAAGAACTGAGTAGTAAAGAGTCTTTGGAGCTCATCACGCAGATGATCAGCAAAGCGAAAAGAGAAGCCGCAGGCGATGGAAGTTTCCAATTGCTGCTATGGGGCTGGGTGGTTGCGATCTGCAACTTTGGGCACTACACTTTGGAAAAAATTGGATATGAGACTCCACATATTGTTTGGTTGCTAACCATCCCTGCCACTGGAGTCAGCATCTGGGATAGTATTCGTAAGCGAAATCGAGCTCGGGTAAAAACCCATTTGGATGATATGCTCGGTGGAATTTGGATTTCAGTTTTTGTGGGGATGTTGATCACATTGAGTTTTATGTCTACGCTAAGTTTTCAGCAAAATCCGATCATTTTGATTCTTGCCGGAATAGGAGTAATCAGTACAGGGATTCTTGTTCGGGTTAATGTAATTCGAAATTGTGGAATACTTCTGATGGCAGGAGCAGTGATTGCCTTTTTATTGCCAGTCAACGATCAGTACCTGATAGCAGGAATTGCGATGATTTTAGGATATTTGGTCCCTGGTTATTACCTGAAAACAACCTATCGTGAGCGAGTTTAAGCCTTTAGATCCCCTTTTACATTCTCAGTTGCGTCTTGCAGTGATGTCTTTACTCATCAGTGTGGAGGAAGCGGAGTTCACTTTTCTAAAAGAAAAAACAGAATCAACTGCCGGTAATCTTAGCGTTCAACTGGACAAATTGGAAAAGGCAGGATACATCGCCATTGAGAAATCTTTTCGGGGCAAAAGACCATTAACCACTTGCAAAATTCTTCCAGAAGGTTTGAATGCCTTTGAAGCCTATGTAGAAACGCTCAAAAAATACATCGAGTAACAGAGCAAAAAAATTTTATCAATTAAGTTTATATTATAAACCTATTTACAAAAATGAAAACGAACTCTAAATTTCTAATCATTCCCATGATGTTTGTGTTGCTTGCCATGGGAATTCCGCAGGAGCTAAAGCAAATGAATTACATGGCTTATTTGAAGTCTGACAAATCTGCCTGGAAAAACAACGTCGCGTTTGCTATGAAACTTTACCAAGATCAGCCTTCACCTGACTCCGAATTCCAACTTGCATTTACCGAATATGGTTTACTCAATGTATCCATGGTCGATATGGACAAAAAGCTTTTTGAAAGCTATGTAGATGAATGTGAAAGTCGATTGGAAAAACTCGCTGATGGTAAAAAGTATGGAGCTGAGGCCAAGGCCTTATTATCTGGATTGTACGGATTTAAAATTGCCCATTCCCCTTTGAAAGCGATGATGCTTGGAGGCAAAAGTTCGGACTTGCTAGAACAAGCGATGAAACAAAACCCAGAATCCCCTATTGTACTGAAAATGTATGCCTCCAATCAATACTTTACTCCTGAGATGTGGGGAGGCGATAAAGAACTTGCTTTAAAAGCTTTCGAAAAATCTACTCAAAAGCTTTTGGGTACGGATTTAGAGAAAAGCTGGATACACTTGGACAATCTAGCCTGGACAGGAATCCTTCAGAAGGAAATGGGGGATCAGGTGAAGGCCAAAGCCACTTGGGGAAAAGCCTTGGAGATCGAGCCAGAGTTTTATTGGGTGAGCAAAAGCCTGCTCCCAAGTTTGAATTAAAGAAAATGGTTGTTTATCGGAAAAGGCAAGGATTGTATTCTTGCCTTTTTTTGATCAATCCTTGCAGGTGTTAGTTGATTAGCATTAGGTCAAAAGTTACTTTTAACTCGACTAAAAAATTTTTGCTATGAAGAAACTCCTGTTCCTTTGTTATTTATTGTCTTTTTCACTTGGTGCTATTGCGCAGTCTGGGGCAGAAGAAAAAGAAGAAAGCGAGTTAGAAAGTAAGCATAGTATTTCTTTTGTCATCGGTCATGCGCGAATCGGGCAAGGTCGAAATGCCGAGGGAAACAAGGAGTTTCTAGCAGTGCCATCCTTAGCGATTGATTATAATTATTGGATCAATCCGAAATGGGCTATTGGATTACATACTGATCTCCTGAATGAGAAATTTTATATTGAAGATGAAAATGGCCAAATCTTAGAACGTAATCGCCCCATAGCCCCAGCAATTACAGGAGTTTTTAAACTAACTGAACGATGGGCCATTTCACTCGGAATGGGCAAAGAATTTTCAACTGAAGAGGAGAATTTTACGCTTACTCGATTTTCAATCGAATATGGAGTTGAAATCCGAAAAGGCTGGGAAGTCTTTGGGATCCTAAGTCAAGATTTCAGATGGACGGCATACAATGTGACTTCTTTTGGACTTGGACTTTCCAAGAAGTTATAAAAAGGGGCTAACAAATCTATGCACTAGCCCCTTTTAGGTTTAGTCTAAAATCACTTTTTCCCGCTTCGGATATTTGACCTCATAGCCAAAAACCAGCGTTTTCTGCTCGCCAGGTTTGAGGGGGACTTCCCATTCAATAAATCCGGTATTCGGATCAAGTTTTCCACCGGAAAGTTCTTTTGCTTCTACTTGAATCTCGGAGTTAACTGAGATTGGGATTTGATCGGTTACTTTCAGGCTGATAGCTTGGGATTTATTGTTTCGAATCAGGATCTCATATTGTCTGCTTTCAGTGATGTTGGAACCGATCATTCGCTTTTGAGAAAACTCCTCATTCTTCCTTCGGTCGAGAACGATGCTTCGATCTCTTCCCATGGAGATTCCTAAGGTATCCTGAAGCGAAGTCGCATCCAAGATGGATTTCCCCACATAACCATCCTCGAAATACAAATTACTCTCGCCCTGAAGCAAGCTGTATTTGCTCCAATCGTTGATTTCTGCAATCAGAAAGGCATCCTTGGCTAACTTAGGAATCGCAGAATATTGATAAGTCGCCGGAATCTGGTACCCTTGAAGATCTACTAAGGTTCGTTCTCCATTGGACTTGATGGTGTAGGGCTCAGTCACTTCGATCTCTACGGTGGTTTGATTTTCCTGAATGGAGGTTTGGATGGTTTGAGCATCCGCCATGGCTGGAGATGCAGTGCCCCGAAGCCCGGTTAAGGCTTTTTTGTTTGAAGAGCCATACCCAGTGACTACCATCTCTTGGAGTAATTGACTGTCTTCGTAGAGCTGCACATTGAGAATCGAGGAATTAATCGGCCTTTCTTCTGGCCTCATCCCTACAAATGAGAAGAATAAACTGCCATTTTTTCCGGGGACTGTAATCGAATAAGATCCATCTAAACCTGTGCTTGTACCGATTGTAGTTCCTTTCACCAAAACCGTCGCTCCAGGAATTCCTTCCCCTCGTTGATCTACAACCCTACCGCTAACTGTTCCGGAAAATGGTTGCGTATTTCTAGGCTGATAGACTGTCAAACGCGGATAATTCAATTCCCATTTGTCGATTTCAGGCATTTGGCCGTCTTGGGATGGGTTGCCATTTGAAAATCTCAACTTGACATTTTTCCAATCTACTCCCGTATTTTGGAAGACTTCGGCTTTGTAATTCAGCGAAAGCGGACTACTCACATCTTTGACACGCACATCGTATTTCGGATACCAGCCGGCATTTTGAACAAGATAATTGAGTTCCAAACTGGCTGAGCCTGCAGATGCAGCTTTGATTTTTATCCGAATTTCGGAGGTGGATTTATTCTCGGAAGCTTGAAGACTGGCTAGCTGTCTGTTCAGGGAGTTTAGTTTTCTGTCCTCCTCCTGCATGTTTGCTTTGATCTGAAGCTCTTCCTTTTTGATATTGGTCAATTCCGCATCATAAAAGTCTAAGGCTTGCTTTAAACTTGCTATGGATGTAGTGCTTTGGCTTCCTCCAAGATTTTTATTGGCATTGAGTAGCGAACTTTTTTCCCCTAAAATCTCCAATCTGCCCAATTCTATACTTTGATTTCGTCCGATCGCATCGATTTGTTCCTCGAGTTTTTTAACTTCCTCACCAATGTTTTTTTCTGACAAATAGTCCAATCGTCGATTTACAGCCTGAATCACAAAATTCCCTTTCCCTTTGACTTGGATACTTTTTTCATCTAGATAGGGTGAAAGTCCTTTGATCACCACCACAGATTCCCCCGCTGGGAAATTGCCAAGGGCTGATTCAAAAATCTGTGCTCCTGAAAGGAAAATAGTCGCTGATTTAATTTCAGATTTGAAAGTGCTTTCTTTGAGTTCTTGAGCCAATGTCAAAAATGCAAGACAAAATAGAAGGAGCGTCAAGGATAATTTCTTCATGAGTAAGTTCGGGTATTTGATAAAAAAGATACGGCTGATTTTATTTTTCAACTACAGAAATTAACTAAAATTAATTTTCATTTCAAAATTTGCCATATAACCCTAGAAGCTTTCTCTTCCTTTGAATGGGATTATTAACTTTGCCCCTAGAACTATCAAATGCCCATGACTCTTTTCCAATCCATCATAATTGCCATTATTGAAGGACTAACAGAATTTTTACCAATCTCATCTACAGGTCACATGATCTTGGCCTCAGCGGCAATGAATATCCATGAGGATGAATTTGTCAAAACCTTTGAAATAGGGATCCAACTTGGGGCGATTCTAGCAATTGCGCTGATGTACATCAAGCGTTTTTTTAGGGGTTGGACAATCTATTTCAAGTTGCTGGCTGCATTTATTCCCACAGCGATTGTCGGGCTTTTGGCTTATGAGTACATCAAGGCCTACCTCTTTAATCCAATTGTGGTGTCAGTTTCACTCATTTTGGGAGGAATCGTCTTGATTTTCATTGATAAAAAAGTAGTCAATTCCGAAACTGACCTAGCTGAAGTGGAAGATATTTCCTATAAAAACGCCTTTTTCATCGGGCTTTTTCAGTGTCTGTCTATGGTACCGGGCACTTCTCGAGCCGCGGCCACAATTATTGGAGGCGTTTTTAATGGTCTTGATAAAAAACAGGCTACCGAGTTTTCCTTCCTATTGGCAGTGCCTACGATGATAGCTGCATCAGGATATGATTTGTTGAAAAGCGATTTGACGATGACCACCGAGCAAATTTCATTTATGGGAATTGGTTTGGTAGTTGCTTTTATCACCGCATGGATAGCAGTGAAGCTGTTTTTGAAATATGTATCCAATCATGGATTTATGGCATTTGGTTACTATCGAATTGCCTTAGGAGTCTTGTTTTTAATCTTCATGTGGGGAGCGGATCTTGGTTGATTCATTTAGTACAGCTCGATAAACATCATTCGAAGTAGACTTAAAAAGTAAAAACCCCACTCAGATTGACTCGAGTGGGGTTTTATGTTTTGGGCCTTATTTCGATTTATCAATCACATTCTTATTCTTCACGTACTTTTCTAACCAAGTATCCATTTCCCAAAGTGTGTGAAGGATGGACTCTTGAGCAGCATAGCCATGACTTTCGTTTGGTAAGAAAACCAATCTTGCTGTAGCTCCATGACCTTTCAGTGCATTGTAATAACGCTCAGACTGAATCGGGAAGGTGCCAGAATTATTATCGGCCTCTCCGTGGATCATTAGGATCGGAGTTTTCACTTTGTGAGCAAAAGAGAAAGGAGACATATTAAAATAAACTTCAGGAGCTTCCCAATAGGTACGTTGCTCGTATTGGAAGCCAAATGGAGTCAGGGTACGATTATATGCTCCGCTTCGTGCGATTCCGGCTGCAAACAAATTGGTGTGGGAAAGCAAGTTTGCAGTCATAAATGCACCATAAGAATGTCCACCGACTGCGATACGCATCCGGTCGCCAATTCTCATATCCACAATTTTGTCTATTGCAGCCTCAGCGTTCCAAACTAACTGCTCTAAGAAATAGTCATTTGGTTCTTTGTCACCTTCCCCTACGATTGGCATTTCAGTTTGGTCCATAATAGCATAGCCACGAGTCACCCAATAGATCGGTGAACCCCAATTCAGACGCGTAAAGGCATATTTAGAACCTCTAACCTGAGCAGCAACTTCTTTGGATTTGTATTCTCGGGGATAAGCCCACATTAAAACCGGAAGAGTGCCGTCTTTTGCCGGATCATAACCTACAGGGGTATAGATGACTGCAGAGAGATTTAATCCATCCTTTCTGGAATAGGTCACTTGCTGTTTTTGGATTCCTTTCAGGGATTCATATGGGTGTACAAAATTCGTCACCTGCATTGGAGCCATTCGCTTCTTCGTATTCACCAGCCAATAGTTGGGTTGGATATCTGTGCTTTCTTTCAAAGTGATGAATTCCGAACCTGATTCATCTAGGACTTTAACTACGCGTTCATAATAAGGTGCTTCAGATCTCCAAAGGATGTTTTGGGCTTTGGTTTTAGTATCAAAAGTGGAAAGGAAAGGCATATTCCCATCAGGAGATCCTCCTTGACTGGTCATGAATATCAAATCTCCATTTCTTAATAGAACATTTTTTCCGAATTGATTTTCTACAAAAAGTGGATCTCCCGGATCATTGTAAATATCATCAGATGATCTCTCAATGATTAATCGCTTAGCTTGGTTAGGGTTGGACGGATTGATAACAGATCTCATTTCTTTCCGACTTGCTGACCAACGCTCATTCATGATCGCAAAGTTGTCATCTGACCAAGCAATGCCAGCAAAACGATATGGCGTGGTAGCTAACTTTTTCTTCTCGCCGGCAAAAGGTGCATCCAGGGTGTAGACGATCTCCCGATCTTTCACATCGTTTCTAGGATCACCTTCGTCTTGCGCCTCAACCCAGTAAAGCATTGCGCTTTTGTCAGCTCTCCAACTGATATTTCTTGGGCCGGTCACAGTTGCATCAAATCCAGTAGGGCGATTTTCATCCAAAGGAATCTGTGCTACTGTCTTTACTTTTTTTCCAGCTTTGTCCCAAACCTCTACGTCATAAGGGAATCTTGAAGCAGGGACCAAATAGGAAAATGGCTTTTTAATGAGATCAACCATTAGGTATTTTCCGTCTGGAGAAAGATCCATGGACTTGATCATTCCAGAGGGACCAATTGGCTTTTTATTCCCATTTAGATCGACAAGCATGATTTGAGAATCTATGAAAAAGGCGAATAATTTTTCGTCATAAGGATTGCTCAATAAATCCTGATACGTTCTATTTGGTGAAGCTTCCCCTGTAGATTCTTGAATAATCGGGCCCGTTGGGGCTGAAGGTTTTTGAGGGATATTTCCTCGGTTTGGATTTACTGCTTTGATGAGGATTTCATTCTCAGAAGTCCAAGCCATTGCATCACCATAGACTTCATTCAGTATGGCATCTGTGAGTTTTTTGGCTTCAAATGACGTCATATCCACTACCCAAAGGCTATTTCCATTGGCTTCAGTCTGAGTGAAAGCAAGGAATTTCTCATCTTTTGAAAGAGCAAATCCTCCCATGCTTGGGTTAGCTGGCAACCCCTTGATTTGGATCTCCTCACCTCCACGAGTCATTTTAATTTTGACATTTTCTATTCCCCGACCTCGGCTTGGTCCAGAGGTGGCAGGATTTATTCGTAGGCCTGCAATTCGGAGCTCTGGCTGTGAAAGCTCCTCAATACTTGGATTATCAGCACGCTCGAGGAGCATCATCCAGTCGCCATTTTTGCTAAAGCTTACAGAAGGAGTGCTCGGCGCATTTACCAATTCGGCAATAGCTTTTGGGGGAGTTTGATAAGTAGTTTGGGCAATTCCTTGTTGATAGAAAGTCCCGAGAATGGAAATAATAATTAGTATTACCCGTTTCATATTCTGATTCGATTAGTTTTTATGAAGATATAACCTACCAAATAAACCTAGGTGTAAAATTCATAAGTGGTCTTTATCTTACATAAATTCTTCTAGATGGTAGGATAAACGTACAACCTCTCCAGTTTTCCATCCCATCCTTTTAGCTGGCAAAATATATTTTGAACCACTTCTCATCAAATTACTAATTTAAACCAACCCTCAGACATGAAAAAAACATTCTTAATTATTCTAGCGTGTCTTGGATTGAGCCACGTATCCATTGGCCAGACAATCAAGCCTACCGTGGGCATTAACTTTACAGATGTAGTGGGAAATGGGGAAGGAACTGCAAGTGGCAGAACTGGCTGGCAATTTGGAGCAAGTGTGGCCTTTGGAAAGAAAATTTATGTAGAGCCAGGGATTTTTTATCAGAGCAAATCTGCGGAATTTTCATCTTCAGACAACCTAACTCAACCGGATTTGAAGGCGGATTTAAAAGGAATCAGAGTTCCTTTCGCGCTTGGTTACAATCTAATTGGAAATTCAGAATCTAAAGCATCTCTTCGCCTTTTTGGAGGGCCTTCTGGGTTTTTTGTGATTGATACAGGTGATGATATTAATAAGGATGACATAAACTCACCAGCATGGGGAGTATTTGCAGGTGCAGGATTGGATATTTGGATTTTATTCGTGGATGTCAGCTATGAATGGTCCGTGACTGATGTTCAGACGAGTTTTACCAATATCGATTTTGGGAAGACAAACGGCTTATTTGCGAATGCCGGAATCCGGATCAGGCTTTGATTACTAAAATTTAAATAATTCAATAAAAGGAAGTGGAAATTTTCTTTTGTTTTTCAGAATTGAGATTTTCGTTTGAGTAGAATTCATGAAATTTATTTAAGTAAAACCCTGAAAGCGCATTTTGAATAGATTTCTCGGAAATTTAACATTTGCTTGGATTCAGATAATTTCTGTATTTTAAGTCTGTTTAGAAAAAACAATGGAGACTTACGGAAAGATATTATTGATCGCCATGCCAGCATTTCTGGTATTGGTTTTATTGGAGAAATGGTATGGTTGGTACACAGAAAACGATACTGTGCCTTTGAATGATATGCTTTCAAGCCTAAGTTCAGGAGTAACCAATGTCACTAAGGATGTCTTGGGACTGAGTTTAGCAATTATTTCTTATGGTTGGCTGGTAGACCATGTGGCTCTGACTCAGGTTAGCGCAAGCTGGTTAACCTTTCTGATCGCCTTTATTGCATTAGATTTTTCGGGGTATTGGGTTCACCGAATCAATCATGAGTACAATATTTTTTGGAACAATCACATCATACATCACAGCAGTGAGGAGTTTAACTTGGCCTGTGCCTTACGCCAAAGTATTTCCTCATTTGTAAGAATATTCACCGTTTTTCTTTTGCCGGCAGCCTTTCTTGGCGTGCCAACTGAGGTGATTGCGGTAGTTGGCCCGATTCACCTTTTTGCCCAGTTTTGGTATCATACCCAACACATCAAGCGAATGGGTTGGCTCGAATACATCATTGTCACTCCAGCTCATCATCGGGTACACCATGCGATAAATCCCATTTATCTGGATAAGAACTATGGGCAGATCTTCATTTTCTGGGATAAGCTTTTTGGGACTTTTCAAGAAGAACTAGCTAATGTGCCGGCAGTCTATGGAGTCACTACTCCGGTAAGAACTTGGAATCCAATTAAGATCAATTTCATGCATTTATGGTTGTTGGTAAAAGATGCTTGGAGAGCTTCTAAATGGGAGGATAAACTCAAAATTTGGTTTATGCCTTTGGGATGGCGACCTGCTGATGTTGCTGAAAAATACCCTGTTGAGAAGATTCAAGATGTTTATAATTTTGAAAAATACAGCCCCTTGCTTTCTCCAAATTTACTGCGCTGGAGCATCTTCCAATTTTTGATGCTCGTGTTTTATGTTTTCTTTTTGTTTGGAAATATAGCCACTATAGGTATCCCTGGAATTTTCATTTATGGTGCGTTTGTCTTTTTGACAGTTTATGCATATACCGAACTGATGGATAAAGATTCCAAGGCTTGGATCTGGGAAAGTCTTAAAAGCATAGCTGGTTTGGCAATTATTTTAAGTACTGGGGATTGGTTTGGATTAAACACCTCGGTTCCATTTGGATCTTATATGCTAATTATGATTCTGGTTGGATCGCCATTAGTTGTGATTTGGTTCTGCAAAACCGAAATTCAAGGAGTTCAAACGCAAAAGAATATGGTCAGTATTTGAGAGCAATTGAAATTCAGAAAAACTTTTTTGAAAGTTATATAGCTCTTAATAAAATGCTTTCACTCCTACCAGAGAAGAAGGAATTCAACATCGGACTTTTGATCAAGCCATTAAAGGGGGCAACCCTTTGGAGATAACGATGCATCAAAGCGAATCAGCTCCTGAATTAGAGGTAGAAAAGCTCAAATTTCTATGCCTTGATTAGTCAGATTGATTTGAAGCGGGCATTCAAAAAAGAGGAGAGCCTAATATTTAGTTTTCACGTCCTTTCCATCCTAGCCTGAGGAAATCAAATTGAAAAAACAAGGGAATTGCGGTTAATTAGATTTATGAGGGTCCATTCCATCATAAAAACCCTGCGAGCCTGAATAAGTAATTTTGGATTAGAAGAAAGATTACAACTGTAAAAGGGGATCTTATTATAGATTAGGCACAAAAAAACCTTGACCAGCAATGGTCAAGGTTTTTTCTTATATTTTGTGGAAATTACTTTCCTTTTTCTCCAATTGAAATCATCGCACATCTGAAACCAATATCATTGGTAGCAGAGTCCTGATGCATAAATCTTCGCGTACCAGGAGCCAACCAATAGGTAACATCTCTCCAAGAACCACCTTTGTATACTCGAAGCTCATCAGTAAGGACAGAGGTCTCATACGTATCAGCCTCATCGAAAACCCCTGATTTTCTAACTGGGTTTAAGTCGTCAACGTCTTGGAATGAAAGTGGTCGATAAATATCCTGAACCCACTCGTTCATATTACCTGCCATGTGATAAAGGCCAAAATCATTCGGAGCCATATCATAAACGTTAGTAGGGATGATTTCTCCATCATTTCGCTGATTACCCGCGATTCCACCGTAGTCACCACGACCTCTTTTGAAGTTTGCTAGCAAGTCACCTTGCTTGCCTTTACGCTTAACATTATATGGATTTCTCACTCCTCTTCCATCCCAAGGATAGATTCGGCCGTACTCCTGATTTTCATCTAAATATTGTGTTCCAATCATTGCTTTAGCTGCATATTCCCATTCAGCTTCAGTAGGGAGTCGGTAATCAGCCAAAGCTACACCTCGCTCAATTAACTGAATTTTAGAAAATGTGGAATCGATTCCTCTTTCCTTTCTCACCAGATCCTGAACAAATTCAGTTCTCCAATTTGAATAAGTTTTTGCTTGACTCCAAGAGACACCAGCTACTGGATAGAAATTGAAACCAGGAAATCTGAAATAATAAGACTGGTACATGTCGTTGAATGACATCGCGCCTTTCCATACATTTTCAGAAGGCTCCAATTTCTTCAATGAGTCGGCGCTTACTTTCTTCTTCATGTCAAAAAGAAATTCACGGTAATCATTGTTGGTGATTTCTGTTTCGTCCAAATAGAAGTTAGAAACCGAAACAGTCCGCTCCTGATTATCTCGGAATGCCATGATGTCTTCTTCCTGCGAACCTAAAACCGCTCTACCACCTTGGATAAATCTCAAGTTGGGTCCAGGAATTTGCTCCGCATTTTTGGCGACAAAAAAGTTTGTCGAATCATTTTCTTCAAAAGAAAAATCTTGACCAGTTGTTGTACTCTTTTTACCTGGGTTATTTGCAGATCTTCTGCCATATCCAGGTGTTTTGTTACAAGAGGTCAAAATAGAACTTCCAACAATCGCGAAAGTTGCTACCCACATTCCCCATGATTTGTTACTCAGACGCATATAAGTATTCGTTTATGTCTAATTTAATGCTGCAATATAAATGCATTGTCAGCGACTTCCAATGAATGTTGAGGAGAATCTAAACTCAAAAAAGCTCAAATAAACCTCTAATTGATGGTTACCGACAGAATATATGTGCAAAACTGCAATATTTATGCCAGTAAAATATTTAATAAAATCAATAATTCACCATTTCATTTAGCTTAACCTGGGCTTTTGAAATACTCGAAACCCCTGATAAGGTAAGAATCAAACGATTTTTGTATTCCTTTATTTTACAATTCTTTGAGTTGAATTGCGCAAAGCGCATAATTTTCTGGAAAACATCTGAGGAATAAAAGTCATCTCGAGAAGACGGCAGTAAATAACATTTCATTTGATTGCCCTTCAAGGTAAGTTTTTCAACTCCCAATTTCTCTGCTTTCCAACGAAGGCGTACTGTCTCTAATAAGTCCTCCACTTCTGTTGGAAGCGGTCCAAATCGATCCAAAAGATTGGCAGAAAACTTACTCAGCGCCTCCTCATCTTTTATTCCATCCAGTTTGGAATAAAGCCCAAGTCGCTCACTGATGTTTGCCACATATTCTTCGGGGATTAATAACTCTAAGTCGGTTTCTATGGTACAATCCTGAACAAGAACTTTGACTTTCTCTGCCAGATCCACCTCGAAGAGCGATGCGAATTCATTTTCTTTTAATTCTTGAACAGCCTCATCAAGAATTTTATGATACATTTCAAAACCAAGATCGGTGATAAATCCACTTTGCTCCGCTCCTAATAAATTCCCGGCTCCTCTGATATCCAGATCTTTCATTGCCACCTTGAAACCATCTCCCAAATCGGAAAATTCTTCCAAAGTCTGCAATCGCTTCCTGGCTTCTGCAGTGAGCCCTGACATTGGGCTGGTAAGCAGGTAACAAAATGCTTTTTTATTACTTCTACCGACACGTCCTCGCATTTGGTGTAAATCACTCAAGCCGAACATGTGAGCTCGGTTGATTAAAATTGTGTTGGCATTAGGAATGTCAAGACCAGATTCGATGATATTCGTGGAAACCAATACATCGTATTCATGATTGATAAAATCGACCATGATCTTTTCTAGTTTTTTCCCATCCATTTGTCCATGTGCTGCGGCCACTCTAGCGTCTGGAACCAGCTTCATAATCAAATTCGCAATGGAATCGATCTCGCCCACACGATTGTGGACAAAGAAAACCTGTCCTCCCCGTCGCAATTCATAAGCGATCGCATCTCGGATTACTTCCTCTTGGAATGTTTGTACTTCAGTGGTCACCGGTTGTCGATTCGGTGGTGGTGTTGCAATGATAGATAAGTCTCTAGCTCCCATCAAGGAGAAATGTAAAGTCCTTGGAATAGGCGTTGCGGTCAAGGTTAGCACATCGACATTGACCCGAAGGTTTTTAAGCTGATCTTTTACTTTGACCCCAAACTTCTGCTCTTCATCAATGATCAATAATCCTAGATCTTTGAACACGATGTCTTTGTTGACAATCTTATGGGTACCTATCAGAATATCGATTTCACCGGTTTTTACTTGAGCTACGATTTCTTTGATTTCCTTCGCTGTCCGAAAGCGATTGATGTAATCGACTTTTAATGGCAAATCGCCAAGTCTCTCTTTGAAAGTGTGGAAATGCTGCATAGCCAAAATGGTTGTTGGCACTAGTACCGCCACCTGCTTTCGATCATTGACTGCTTTGAATGCTGCTCGAATTGCTACTTCAGTCTTTCCAAAACCAACGTCACCGCAGACTAGTCGATCCATTGGATAGGATTTTTCCATATCTGATTTGACGTCTTGAGTAGCGATTGCTTGGTCTGGAGTATCTTCATATATGAAGGACGACTCGAGCTCAATCTGCAAAACCGAATCTCTGGTAAATGAAAATCCAGGAGCGGATCTTCGCTTCGCATAGAGCGCAATAAGGTCTTTAGCAATGTCTCTTACCTGTTTTTTGGCACGGCTTTTTTTGTTTTCCCATTCTGGAGAACCCAGTTTGGACATGGTCGGGGCTGTTCCCTCTTGACCTGAATATTTGGAGATCTTGTGAAGGGAATGGATGTTCACATAAAGCAAATCATCATCTCGAAAGATCAAGCGAACAGCCTCTTGCTTTTTTCCCGAGACATCTACTTTTTCCAATCCGGCAAACCTCCCCACTCCATAATCCACATGGACTATGTAGTCCCCAGGATGAAGAGCTTTTAGTTCCTTTATAGTCAGTGCTTTCGATTTACTGGCTTTTGCTCGGGTTTTATATCTGTGAAATCGCTCAAATAGCTGGTGATCAGTAAAGCAGGCGATTTTCGATTGACGATCCTCAAATCCCTCGCGTAATCCAAGGAGCATACTTTGGATTTGAATCGTGGGGTCCAACTCTTTGAAAATTCCGATCAACCGGTCAATCTGTTTCTCATTCTCAGCGGTCAGGATATTTGCATAGCCCCGCTTTTCATTTTCTGCCAAATGAGTGACTAACAAGTCAAAATTCTTGTTGAATGAGGGCTGAGGCTGACTTTCCCAAATGAAAGATTTTGCAGCCTTGAGGTAAAATTGTCTTCCAAATTCAATTCTTGAGAAATTTTCAGACTGATTTGCGAAATCAGCTCCAGTTTCGAAAAGGTCAGATGGCTGGAGAACCAGTTTATCATTCTTTGTTTTTCTGACAATCTGGTCAAATTCCTGAGTGGCTTTATGAAAGCACTCGTCCATCACGTCTTTGGTCAGCTGGAAGTCTTTGATCCAGATTTTGGTGTCTTCTGGTAGAAAACCCAAAAATGATTGCCGCACTTCTTGGAGAAGCTTGGTTTGAATATTTGGGATCAGGGAAATCTGAGGTACAATTTCAATTGAAAGTTGTGACTCTGGATCAAAGGTCCTGATGCTTTCGATTTCTTTACCAAAAAGCTCCAATCTGTAGGGATGCTCATTTGAAAATGAAAATACATCTAAAATCCCCCCTCTAATGGCAAACTGCCCGGGTTCGTAGACAAAGTCAGTTCGCTCAAAGTCATAACTGTGAAGCAACTCAGACACAAATTCCATGTCGACTTTCTCACCTACTTTCGCAACGAAGGTATTTTCAATTAGCGAGCGTTTATTGATAACCCGCTCATAAAGTGCTTCAGGATAAGTTACGATGACATGCGATTGGTCTCGCTCGGTCAGGATTCGATTAAGCAGCTCAGCTCGGATCAAGACATTTGCATTATCCACTTCCTCATAGTGATAGGCCTTCTTAAAACTAGACGGAAAAATCATGTGCTCATCTGTTTGAAGCAAATTCTGAAGATCCGAATTGAGGTATGCTGCCTCTTCTTTGTCCTGTGCGATGAGCAGGTGAATTCCCCCGCTTTGCCGGTACAAAGTACTGAAGAGAACCATGTCTAGACTTCCTGAAAGGCCTTTGACCTGTACGCTAGTAATATTACCCTGCTGCATGATCTCATGCGCAATAGATTGGAAAACAGGGTCAGCTTGATAGATGGAAAGAAATTCTTGGCGATCCAAGGGAGATGGGCTTTTGAGAAAATATTTTGGGCAAAGTTAAGGCTTTATTGAATTAAGGGTACTTCATTGATCTAGAATTACTTTTTTCTGAACCTATGACCAAGAAAAATGTTTGCCATTATATGGATAATTCGAGCACACAATTGAGTTGGTTTCAACGTCTGGAGCGAATGCATCCATACGAGACGTTGCTTTACTTGGGAATGATCGGAAGTGGGCTAATCTTCTTTTTTCTGACGGTGGCTTTTCTATTTTCTGGAGTGAATCAATTGGCAGGACTCAACCAGCATATTCCTATTGCTTTTCTGATTTCTACATTTCTGTTGATTTTGAGTGGTTATACCGCCACAAAAATGCGTTTGCATTATCAAGAGGAGCGTACGGATCTTTTGATTGCCTCAATTAGAAATACCCTAATCCTAGGAGTTATTTTCAGCTTACTCCAGGTAGCCGGATGGTATGAGTTGAATGAGATGGGAATTGATTTTAAAGGAATTCCAAGTGGGAGTTTTCTCTATTTACTTTCTGGCATTCATATCTTTCACCTACTTGGAGCGATGATTTTCGCAGCGATTTTATTGAATCAAATGCGAAAGCGAAAGGACGATGAGATCCAACACCTGATCTTGCTAACAAATCCATACGAGAAGATGAGAATCAGGCTATTTACATTCTATTGGCATTTTATGGATTTGATCTGGTTGATTCTATTTGTCCTTTTTGTGATTAGTTTTTGATATTTGAAGTATGAAATCGAGCATGACCCAAAGCGACACACAGAGGTATGATTATAATGCTTGCGAAGATTCCATGTGGCCATTAAAAATCAAATTATAAACACATGAAAATAACTATCGAAACCCTCGTCAATCAGGATTATCTTCAGGTGAAAGAGGGATTTAATGAGACTCTTTTTAAAAAACTCAGTCCACCTTTTCCTCCAGTGAAACTACTTCGGTTTGATGGGTCCACCAAGGGAAATTTAGTAACTCTTGAGCTGAATTTTATTTTTTTCAAGCAAAAATGGACCAGCGAAATCATGGAAGATCAGACCACTGACAAGGAGTTTTATTTTATTGATAAAGGTATCGAACTCCCCTTTTTCCTAAAAAAATGGACACATAAACATCGAATCGTCAAAGACGGAGAGAACTCGATTATTCGAGATGAAATAGACTATCAGGCCCCTTTTTGGATATTGACTTGGCTACTTTATCCGGCAATGCTCCTGCAGTTTGCCTATCGAAAGCCGATTTATAAAAAGATATTTTCCTAGTTACTGGCTAGATTTTCGCAGTTTTCGATTTTGCAATCACCATACAATACCAGGGAATGACTCCGAATAGCGGATTCAAAAGCTTTACCAATCGCTTCCTTGATTTCAGTGATTTTAGGATCAGAAAATTCCCGGATTTTTCTGCACTGGTTGCAAACATGATGGTCGTGATGCTTATAGGTAAGTGCCTGCTCATAGAGTGCGACTTTATCTTTAAACTGATGTTTCACTGCCAAACCACTTTCCACCAATAAATCCAAAGTATTGTATATCGTGGCCCGACTGATTGTATAGCCTTTGTTTCGCATACTCAAGAAAAGACCCTCCACGTCCATGTGCTCATCTTCGGGGAGAGAATAAAGTTCGTCAATTACCGAAAAGCGCTCTGGAGTTTTTCTGCTTCCTTGTTTGAGTAGAAAGTTTTCAAAAATCTTTTTTGCCTTTTCGATCAGTGCTTTGTCTGCCATAGTTTTGATTCTCGTTGAATTAAAGATGACCGTTTCTTTATTTGTTGGCAAACTGGGAATCCAATCTTGCGTAATTTGGTTTCAGTCTAAACAAGAGAAGGCTGTGTAAAATTGATCACAATTTGTCCAAACAAAAGGAGGTTAATTCTGATTTGAAATGATTATCGAGAAAAACTGTATCTTGAAATAGGCACAAATCGTCCAAAATATTAATGGCTAGAAGTATCACTTTATTATGGTTTCTGCTGATTACTCTACAAAGCTCAGGGGAGGCTCAAGTGCCCGGTTTTTTTTTAAAAGAAGATCAGCGGAAAGTTACTATACCTTTTTACTCTTCCAATAGTCTGATTATTATACCGGTATCTATCAACGGTAATCCTCCAGTAAATTTTTTGGTTGACACAGGAGTACGAACAAATATTTTGTTCAGTAAAACGCTAGGTGATGAGCTCGGATTGACTTATACCAGGCGCTTAAGTCTGGTTGGTGCGGATGGAATTTCCAATCTTATGGCTTCAGTATCTCCAATTAATGAATTGGACCTCGGTCCGATAATAGGGAAATTTCAAAATTTATTAGTTTTAGAAGAGGATTTTCTCGAGTTGGAATCTGTGATAGGAGTTCCAGTTTATGGGATTATTGGCTATGAGTTTTTCAAGTTTAATCCCATTCGAATCGATTATGACGATGGAAAATTGGATTTCTTTCAAACTAATTCAATGAAGTGGAAGCCTCCATTTTATAAAAAGTTGAGCATGTCTATCGAAGATAGCAAACCTTATATAGACGCCAAGGTGAAGCAAAAAAGTGGAAAGATCATCCAGCCCAAACTGCTGATTGACACAGGAGCGAATCATGGACTCTTGCTCAACCGTGAGACCACGGATGACATCGATATGCCTCCCTTATTTATCGAGTCTGAGATAGGCCAAAGTCTTGGAGGCTTACTTTTCGGATACATTGGAAGAGTGGAATACCTTAAACTAAATAAACTCAAACTCGAAAATGTCCTCACTTCGTATCCCGATGAAACGGCATTTAGCTATGTCATCAAAGATTCAGGCCGCCAAGGAAGTCTTGGAGCGGAGGTTTTGGGACGCACCAAACTAATTATTGACTATCCAAGGGAGCGATTATTTATCAAGAAAGCCGATAATTTTTATTCCCCCTTCGAATTTGATATGAGTGGCTTGGCCTTTAAAAAAGTCCCCGGAGACCAAACTAGGATAGTTATATCTAATGTCAGAGATGGTTCACCAGGTGAAATGGTTGGAGTTTTACCTTTCGATGAAATCGTGTCGATCAATAAAATTCCGATTTTCATTTGTGAATTAGTCGAAGTTACTAAGCTATTCCGTTCAGAAGAGGGAAGAGTGATCGAGTTGGAGTTGAGAAGATATGATGCAGTAGACCGTAAAAAGTGGGAAAACATCAAGCTCAGAGTCAAGCTTCAGAAACAGATTTAAGTCCTATGCCTTTCTATTAATTTAAAAAGGATAATTTTGAACATTCAAAAGCGAGTAAAACTTCTTGGTAATTTAATCCGTCCTATCAACGATTTCAAATCCCAATCACATGAAAAAATTATTAATTCCAATCCTTATAATTGCTGCTGTAGGTATCTTCATCTACACCAAAGCGGTAGGATCTTACAACCAATTTGTCACTCAAGATGAAGTAGTAAATGGAACCTGGGCTGAAGTAGAGACGCAATATCAGCGACGTGCAGACTTGATTCCAAACTTAGTTAGTACCGTAAAAGGCTATGCGGAATTTGAGCAAGAAACGTTGACGGGAGTTATCGAAGCAAGATCAAAAGCAACCTCGATGACTATTGACCCCACTAACCTTACCCAGGAAAACTTAGCACAGTTTCAACAGGCTCAAGATCAACTTTCAGGTGCGTTAAGCAGATTGTTGGTGACCGTAGAACGCTATCCTGATCTCAAGGCAAACCAAAATTTCCTTGAACTGCAGGCTCAACTGGAGGGGACTGAGAACAGAATAGCTGTGGCGAGGAGAAACTTCAATGAGTCTGTGGTGACTTATAACCAGAATATACGGACCTTCCCGAACAACATCTTTGCCGGCTGGTATGGATTTGAGGGAAAAGGCACATTCAAAGCGTCCGAAGGTGCGGAAAATGCACCGACCGTTCAATTTTAATTAAAGATTATGGCTGAGAAATTATTCTCACCAGCTGATCGGGAAGCAATAGTTGCTGCTATCCGATCAGCTGAATTACGAACCTCCGGAGAAGTTCAAGTTCACATTGAAAATCGTTGTAAAGGTGATTTGATGGATCGGGCAGCTGAGCTGTTTGAGACCTTGAAAATTTATCAGACCAAGGAAAGAAATGGGGTGCTTTTCTATCTTGCGGTGCAGGATCACAAGTTTGCGATACTCGGAGATGCCGGAATCAATCAAGTGGTCGAAAAAGATTTTTGGGAAAATACCAAGGAGAAAATGGCCGGCCATTTCAAGGATGGCCAATTTACACAGGGACTTATCAAGGGAATTACTATGGCAGGAGAAAAACTCCGCAATCACTTCCCCTATGATGAAGATTCCGATCAAAACGAATTACCGGATGAAATTTCTTTTGGAAAATAAGGGCGCAGCCCTTTTCCTCATTGCCTTTTTTCTTTTTTCTAACGCGTCGCTTTTTGCGCAGGACTTCCCGCCTGTGCCAAATCCTCCGAGATTGGTCAACGATTTCACCCAGACCCTAAGTAGCTCTGAAATTTCACAGTTAGAAAGTAAACTTGTCGCATACAATGACAGCACATCAACTCAGATAGCGATTGTCATCATGAAGTCGGTGGGTCAATATGATATTTCTGATTATGCATTTCAGCTTGGAGAAAAGTGGGGAATTGGTGGTTCCAAAGACAATGGTCTTTTGATTTTAGCTGCAATGGAAGATCGGGATGTATTCATCGCAACTGGATATGGATTGGAAGGAGCGGTACCGGATGCATTGGCAAAACGGATCGTGACTAGCCTGATTATTCCCAATTTTAAGACAGGTGAATATTACAAAGGCTTTGATCAAGCGACCGATATGATCTTCAAGCTCGCTTCTGGGGAATATACTGCCGAGGATGTACAGGAAGATGGCAATAGTGGAGGGGCATTATTTCTCCTATTTATCTTTATCTTTTTCTTCGTGATTTTGCCATTACTTCGTAATCGAAATGACAATAATAATCACATGGGAGGTAAAGGTGGAGGCGTTGATCTTTTGACCACGATCATGCTAGGCACTTTGCTTGGTAGAGGGAATGGAGGAAAATTCGGAGACTTCTCTTCCGGCCGTGGATCTTTTGGTGGCGGCGGCGGTTTTGGGGGCTTCGGCGGTGGATCCTTCGGCGGCGGTGGAGCTGGTGGAAGCTGGTAATCGATTCGATAATCTTTTTGAAAAGAAACAGGTCTCTTGTAATAAAAAGAGGCCTGTTTTTTTTTGCTAATCCCTTGAAATAAATCTGATTTCAAATCCCAACTTGTTTGATTAGGTTAGTGAAATGATTTCAGTTTCAGAAGCCCTAGCACTTGTTGACCAGCATACCCAAACCCTATCAGTAGAAATGATTCCCCTTGATTTGGCAATGGGGAGCACTTTGGGCGCTGATATATCTGCCCCCATTAGTTTGCCTTCCTTTCGCCAATCCTCCATGGATGGGTATGCTTTTATTCATGACGGACAGCATGAGCTCATGCTGATTGGAGAATCCAAAGCTGGAGATTTTCAAAATATTTTGATTCAAAAAGGGGAAGTAGTACGGATTTTTACTGGTGCACTTGTTCCTGATCAGGCGGATACTGTTGTGATGCAGGAGCATATCGAAAAAACCGATAGTGGGATTCGAATTCTGAAAATGCCCCCAAAAAACTCCAATGTTCGCGCTATCGGAGAGCAGATACAGGCTGGAGACTTAGCGCTTAAGGCTGGCACTCGAATCAATGTTCCCATCATCGGATTTTTAGGTGGATTTGGATTAAAAGAAATTCCTGTAATCCGAAAGCCAAGTGTTTCTATTTTGGTCACTGGGAATGAAATTCAATCCGGACAGCAAGAGTTGGAAGCAGGGAAGATCTTTGAAAGCAATTCGTTGATGCTGAAGTTAGCCTTAGAATCAATGGGCGTTGTAGTCAAACAAGTGCTGACTGCTTCCGATAACCAAGAAGAGACAAGGAAAGCCATAGAAACAGGTTTGGATTCAGATGTATTGATTATCTCGGGAGGGATTTCTGTTGGAGACTATGATTTTGTCAAGGAAGCTTTAGAAAAAAACGAGGTCAAAGAAGTCTTTTATAAAGTGAATCAAAAGCCAGGAAAACCTTTTTGGTTTGGAAAAAAAGATCAGAAATATGTTTTTGCTTTGCCTGGAAATCCAGCCTCTACTTTGATGTGTTTTTTAGTCTACGTAGCTCCTGCAATTCAAAAAATGCACTCTGGCATGCCAATTAGCCTTGCCCTTCAACAAGGCACATTAGGGACAACTATCCAAAATAATTTTGGAAAAACACTTTTCCTATTGGCAAAAGAAGAAAACGGATCGATCGAATTATTGCCCAAACAAGCTTCCAGTATGCT
>Ga0136655_1000093_pt1 | contig 36894 bp, 36 predicted proteins | sample CPBDNA_2_FD_94863 | JGI IMG/M metagenome (GOLD analysis project Ga0136655, IMG submission 94863) | Freshwater to marine salinity gradient microbial communities from Chesapeake Bay, USA - CPBay_Spr_15_0.8_DNA (version 2) | ecosystem: Environmental > Aquatic > Marine > Coastal | place: USA... | reverse complement strand
TATTTTTTCTTTTTTATACATATTCAGAGATGAATTTAAATTATCATAAATATATTTCTCAAAAACACTAAATCTATTCAATGTATCATTATTTACTGAATAGATAAATTCATTAAATGGTTCCTCTAATAATCCTATAAATCTTAAACGATTCGGTAAAACTATTGATTCTTGACCACTCTTAATAAGTTTATTATTTTTACGTTCATCATATGTATATGCTCCATTTGTGCCAAAACAATTATCATCTTGTAAACAATTTCTTAAATAAGTATTACTATATTCTTCGGTAATTAATCCATAACCATTTGTAGTATCAATCGGTTTACTATATTTTATATTATTATTGATATATTCTTTATAACTAGTAATATTTGTTAAATTATTGATTTCATCAGTTAATTCGGTTACTAACATATCCTTATCATAAAGTTTTAAACTATCATCTATGATAGGAATCATATATGCTGGAATTGTATTTTTAGGATTACTTTTATAATTTATCATTTCTATTAAAATATCAAGAGTCTGTTGAACCGATTTAATTTTATAATTATTATCATAAATATTCATTGAATGTATTAATGCGGATAATAAATCATCACTCTTCGCTAAATCACTATAAATTTTATCTATTAAGACTTCAGATTCAAATTCTATTTCTCTGTATTCTTCTTCTTCCTCTAAGGGATCATAAGGTAATACTTTAATCATATCAAGTATTTCATAACTATCAGTATTCATTAAAATCTCGCCGTCTTCAAAAAGAAATGAAAATTCTCTTTCATCTTCCGAAACTAATTTTAATAAATTTTCACTTGGTAAAATTTCAGTGATTTTACCTAAAAAAGGTTTACTTTTATCTTTTAATAAGATTATAATAATATCACCTATATCATACGAGGTTTCTATTTCATCTCTATCGGGTAATTCATTAAGACTACCATAATCTTCACCTAATTCACTGCTTACTTCAACTTCTTCACTTTCGAGACCTAAATCTTCTTCTAATATATTTTCTTCGGAAGCTTCATCTAATAATGGCTGCTCAGACTGATCTATATCATGATTAGTATTTATTGGTATTTCTCTTCTTTCAGTATCCATTATTATATTGTATGGATATTTTTTTAAAAAAGATTAATCTTAAAAGTATATTTAAATTATTTATCTTTACATTCTTCACATTTTTACACTTAAAATTCATTAACCAACATATTAATAAAATAAATATCCTAATAATAAAATAATTGGTAATAAAATTATTAATATATCTAAATATCACATATCCTTAATAAGACTACCGTTTCATGATATAAATCTTACAATAAAATTATCATCTCTTTCATCACTCATTAACCCCCGTTTATATTTAAAAATAAAATACTATTTAATATTATCCAACTATGGAACTTCAAACATTTATAAACAATCATCCCGATTTTATTTCAGATTTCAAGAAACTAGGTTTTAAAGTGAATACTTTTAAAGATTTAAAAATTATTTCATATCCTTATGATAAAAAACCTCTTTATGAATCTAATTCAGATTTTTATAAATTATTTCTAAGAGGTGCAGTAATAGATAAAATGAACAAAGTAGTATGTTTACCACCTGTAAAATCATTTGAGTTAACTGATAATTCTAATATTTCCAGTGAAAATGATATCATTTATGAAACATTATTAGATGGGACAATGATTAATTTATTTTATCATAATGATAAATGGATAATTAGCACTCGTTCAGAAATTGGTGGATACAATAAATGGCAAGATAAAAAATCATTTCGTGAAATGTTTGATGAATGCTGTAATTTAGATGAAAATATTTTAGATAAAACTATGTCTTATTCATTTGTAATGAGACACAAAGAAAATAGAAATGTAACTCCTATCTATGATAATATTCTTATTCTTGTAGAGGCTTATCAATACATTGAAGATAATATAAAAAAAATAAATGTTTCACAATTTAAACATTTTGATTGTGAAGTAGTTGATCAGTATTCGTCTAAAGATGAATTTATGAAATTTTATGAAGGGCCTGTTATCCCTTATTATATTAAAGGATATACTATTAAATGTGGTCCTTACAGATATAAATGGTTAAATCCTTATTTTGAAGAAGTAAGAAATCTTAAAATTAATATGAATAATCATTTATTAAATTATATTGAATTAAGAAGAGATGGAAATCTTAAAAAGTATCTAAGATATTTCCCTGAACATAGTCATCTGTTTAATGATTATAAAAGTAAGATTCATCATCTAAGTAATGAATTATTTAATACCTATAAAAATGTTTATGTTCATAAAACACTGGATAAAGATAATATTCCTTATCATTTAAATCCATTAGTCTATGATATTCACGGTAAATATCTAAAAAATAAACAACCTACAACTTGGCAAACAGTTAAGGATTATATTCATACTATGCCAAGTAAGAAATTAGCTTTCGCTATCAATTATTTATAAACCTTTCTAAACATGCTTCTCTAGAATCTTTTTACTATTCATTAATATATTTTGATATTCTGTTTCACTTAATCCTTTTTCAATAAATTCTGCTAATTCTTCACCCGAACTTACACCAATACAATTATAACCTGATTTAAAAGTTGAACCAGCATCGATCCAATCTAAATGAAGTATTAATACTGTACCCTGGTGAATCGCTTCTAAAAATGTATATTGAGTTCCCCCTCCATCTCCTTTAATGATAGACATATCAATCATATATTTCGCATCTTTTAAAATACTACAATCATTGTAAGTAGGTGATAAATTTTTAGGAAATTTACCTTTCCAGTAATCACTAAAGTTTAAATCTTTTAATTTATGATGAACATATAATCTATTTTCAGCTCCAAATAAATAGATATGTTTTTCAGGATCTTTTAATAATAAATTCGCTTTTAAAATTATATCTGTATTTTTATCAAAATCTATACGAGATATAGATACACATTCATAACCTAATCCTTTACATTTAGGTATTTCATATGAATAAAAAGGATGAGGCATAAAATCAGACTTTACACTAAACTTATTCATTAAATATTCTTGGACTGATTCTCGTATAGTAATTATTTTAAAATGATTAAGTAAGATTGTTTCATTCTTATCTGTTGTTTGAACTAATGGATTAGGATTTTTCTTATTTGGTTTACATTCAGTAGGATCATGAATAATAACTTTTGTATCTTTTGGGAATAAATGTAAATATTCATAATAATGTTTATCAATCGCTGTAATTAATATATTTTTTAATTTGACGACTTCTTTTATATTTATATTTTGATATTTACATTCATAACCATAATCACGTTTAAATGTTTCATTTCTACCAGCGATTTTATAAATAGGTAATTTATATTTATGTGAAAGATGAGCTGTAAATGTTACCCATCCACCATAAACAGGTTTCGCTAAATATAATAAATTATCAAAAGGTTTATCTTCTTTATAATTTAATATTAAATCCATTTATAATATGTAAAAGATATAAAAAATTTATTTATTCTAACTTAATACGATGTCCCTTTTTCTTTTTATCTGGTTCTAATGGTGCTGTAATTTTAAGACTCTTAATATTAGGATCTTTTTCACTTATATCTCTTTTCCCTTCGTGAACTTGTATCTTTTTAAATACGGGTTCTTCCTTGTTTTCTTCATCTTTCTCTACTTTTTCTGATTTATTTTCTTTTAAATCTACATCAGATAATTCTTTTAATTCAATTTCTTCTTTAGGTTTATCCTTACTCTCTTCCATTATTTTAAATAAAGGATCTACTTTATCATATATTTCAATACTTTTTGTAATAGTACGTTTAGGTTTTTTTATTTTCTTTTTCTTCTTTCTTGTTTTTTTTCTTCGTTTAGAGAATTCATTATAATTTTCTAATAAATTGGTTTCTACTGGTTTTAACCGAATACCTACATCTCCAACTCTTTTCCGTTTCACTTTCGGCATATATATTATTTAAATAGATAAATTTAAATCTTTTAATTATTGTATTCCAGCCGTCATGTCTCGCTAGCTTAAACATACATTTTAGTCTCCTCATGTGGATTCAGAGTCCCCCATATTTTATTATATAATAATACGAAAAATGGAGGGTCCACAAAACGAATAGCCCTGTCCCCATGGAGCCTCCTCATCAACTCACCTTTAATATTAGGGAGTGGAATTATCGCTACTTCTGAATTTTTATTGGCTTCTTCTTTAGTATCATGATATCCTAAAACAGAAAAAATTATTTCATCTGATCTGAAATCACCACTTTCTTTCGATGGGTCTGCTGATGTATATGGGGTATCAAATTTTATTTCTATTTTTGCCCTGTTAAGGCGCCCTCCCGTACCTCCCGTTTTTTCAATTCCAAGTGGTTGTAATAATCCAGAAGTAATATCATGTGTTGAACTCCCTCTAAAACCTTTGAGAGCTATATGGCTTTCCTCTTGTACATAGTCAGGCGCTGACCGGTCTTTTCCTTTCAATAGATTATGTTCTGGTTCTGGGTTATTTCCCAGGAATTCTTCTTCGCTTTCGTAAAAATAAATTCCTTTACCTTTTAAAACAATATATAATCGAGGCCAAACAAATGCCTTATGCCCCTGTCCTTTTTTATAAACATATCCTCTGGCTACAATCGGTTGACTTGCATTATCATCGGTTGCCGGTGGTTTAGGTTCGGGTTCAACCAATACTGCATCATCCATTAATTTAGGTTCATGTTCGAGTTCAACCAATACCGCATCCACTGCTGGTCCGACTGCTCCGACTGCTCCGACCTTTTTTCTCGCCGCGGCGGCCTCGTACATCTGTTGCGCTCCTTTCTTCCAAGGTGGCATAGTCTTCTCAAGCTCAGGTTCAGGTTCGAGTTCAACCAATGCCGCATCCACTGCTGCTCCGACTGCTTCGGCTTCTCCGGCTACTTCGTCTTCGATGAGTTGTCCTGTGATACGTTGCAGATGCCGCAGGCATTCATCTCGCTCCCCCACATCGAAGAAAGAAAATTCCATATTCGAATATTCATTGCCATCTTTTCCGGTATAATTATCTCCGTGAAATTTAACTCTGATAGATTCGAGACCTTGCCTATTCAACTCTATTGTATGAGTTTCAGTAAATTGTTCTATTATACCGTATCTGATATTATGACAAGAACTACCACGCGCTGATTCAACACCAAGTCCACCACTTACTGGAATCTCATAAAAATAAACACCTTTTCCTCTTATGACTAAATGGACTTTGGGCCAGCGGACAGTCGTTTTTTTTTTTTTAAGAACATTACATTCAAACAAGATATCTTTCGACAAATTAATTGTGGCTACCTGTACTAAATCATCACAGATAGAATTCATAATTAAATCATCTGTCTGATTAGTTAGATTGGGTTTATTTTCACGCATAATATCTAGTAATTTTTGATAATTAAAATTTTCACCAGCATCTGCTGGAGGGCATACTCTAAATACTAAACTCGGTGCTAAAAATTTTACATCTCGACAATATTGTAATAAATGTAAATTCCGTATATTATCACGGATCCTTGCTGCTTTTTCGGAATCTTCATAATCTTGTTGATCGGTACGCCCTTCGTTAAAAGTAAACATCACTGTACAACAATTAAAAGGTGTTTTATTAAGAGGACCATCCATCAAATATCTCTGTAATGCTTCAGCAGTATTTTCCCTTCCCCCATCTCCTTTAGTTTTTACCATTGGCTCTTTACTAGTGTCAGTAAGAATTTCTCTTTTACTACTCTCGTATTCCCGAAACCATTCGTCATCGGTACATCTCGGATCACCTATTTGATTTAGGACTAAATTTAATCCCCTCAATACCCTGGCATCACCCTCAATTGATATATTTTCTTGTAATTCAGCTATTAAACTTCTATAAGTGTTAGAGAGTCCTTCTAACTTTACCGTTAATTCATCCGTATTTCCCACCACTTCAATCATGTGGTTGATTGTATCAAGTTCAAAACCACCCCAAAATAAAACTTTAGATAACCTTTCATGTAATGTTTTACTTTGATCCCGAATATAAGTTAATAAGTTATTCATAAAAATTCCCACTTTCCCCGTACCTGTCATTGCAGCAGTAATACTTTCATTGGGGATAAAATCTTGAAAATATTCTGTGAAGAATGGCCAGGATATATATTTTTCCATTATAATACCATGCACAACAGCAATATGGCGAGTATCTTCTGGTAATGTACCAGTTCCTACACCTGTATCACCTAATCTCCCCCCAGGTTTTATATTAGATAATGCATGAAAAAATCTATCAAGTGTTTCGTGATTTGATAGATAATGAGTTTCTTCATCACCATTTCTCCATAAATAAGGTCTTTTTTCACTATTGTTCCACTCAAGCTTAATATTTGTACCACCACATTCGGTCGCACTTATAAATTCCATCATCGGTTGTAGCATTTTAGCATCCATAATCCTCTGTGCATAATTTCCGGTCCTAACCGATTTATGAGCTGCCTTCGCTATTCCTCCTTTGAGTCCCAAAGTGCCACCCACCGGTTCTTCACTACATCCATATACAACTCTAACTGTTTTGTTATTATATATTCTTATTAAATCTTGTAATCTTTCTTCAACAAAATTCATAATCATTCGTTTATCACCCCCTTTTTGTACCATTCGATGGAGGTCATATTCTGTGATACTTGCTGATTCAGTTATATCTCTAAGCCGTTGAATTACTCCCCTTAACATAAGCATCGCTGTTATCATAGATCTCGGTAGAGTTGAACTATAAAATTCTAAATTCTCACGTGTCGTTAAAATGTGATCACCATATTCATAATAACCTGTTGAATAAGCTAAAGCTCTCCCATAAGGTGTTAAAAATGCCGTGACATAGCCATAGTAAACTTCATATTTCGTACCATATTTAGTATCAAGCACCCCAGGCAATAACCAGTTTGCCTCCGATTCAGAATGTCTAGCCAATCCTATTTTTGGTCCATCTGTGCGCTCACCTACTCCGGCAGGAACGTTAAAGATAGTATCAGTTGTACCGACAGGTGTTGGTGTATCAGATACAAATCTGCATTCACTTTTTTTCAGAATTGGAGTATCGATTTTAAATAATCTATAAACAAATGCATTATAAAACTGTTTATGTTTTTTATCAAATGTTTCTTCCATTTGTTTACCATAATCGTGCCAACCTTCCACTGTATAAAATTGAATTTGAATTACCCCACCTCTCTGTAACTTTTTATTAATAGTTCTTTTTTTATAATTCCTTCTGCTTTTTTTTTTCTTTAAAGAACGTTTATATCTATTCATAGATTTCTTGTGTCTCTCCCTTTTATTTCTAGATTTCTTATTTCTATGTTTATTATTCTTATTTCTTGTTCGTTTATTATTTCTGGAAACCATTTATATAATATATTAACAAAAAAAATAATTTAAATAGATAAATTTATATATTATTATCTTTATGCAACAATATTATAAACAGAACAATTTAGAAATCGGTCTAGATGAAGCTGGTAGAGGATGTCTACTCGGTCCTGTATTTACTGCAGGTGTTATCTTATATGATATAAAATCAAATCCTCCTCCTTATCCTATAAAAGATTCTAAAAAGTGTTCACCAAAAATTAGAGCTGAGTTAAGAAAATATATAGAACAAAATAGTATCGCTTTTAGCGTGGAAAAAATAGATTGTGATAGAATTGATAAAGTTAATATTTTAAATGCGACCATGGAAGGAATGGAAAAATGTATTGATAATATTACATCTGTAATAAATGTTGATAGATTATTAGTTGACGGAAATTATTTTCCTACTTATATGGATAAATTTACTTTTGATTTTATACCGCATATATGTATTCCAGGTGGAGATGATAAATATTTAAATATCGCCGCTGCTTCAATCTTAGCAAAAGAATACAGAGATGAATATATCTTAAAATTATGTGAAACAAATAATAATTTAAATAATTATGATATTAAAAATAATAAAGGATATGGAACAAAATCACATATGGAAGCCTTAAAAGAATTTGGACCGACTGAGTTTCATAGAAAATCTTTTAAACCTTGTCAAATGAAAAATAAAAAATAATTTTATTTTATCATATTATAAACTGTCTATTAAATGACAGTCTGTTTTAATGAAAATATATATATTCGAACTTTTGATGAACGCGATTTATCTGCTATTTATCCACCTAAAATGAGAAAATGTAAAGATTTTGATGGTCCTAATAATTTTTCCATTTACTGGAATCAATTATTAATACTCTTACACAACAATAAGAGATATGATAAAATATCATTATATGATAATTTTAATCCAAAAATATTAAAAATATATCAAAGTGATATCTTAAATGAAATTTTAATTATTCTTTATAAATTTATAGAATTAAAATATGATTCAATTACTCTTTATTACAATAAATATCATATCAAAAGAGATAAAAATATAGTAATAAAATTAACAGAACTATATAAATATATATATGATTTATAAACGTTTATAATCATGAGTTAATATAAATTCGTAAGGATAACAATGTTTTAAATCCTCATCCCCATTTTCTTTATATCCAATGTGATTATCTTTAAACTGTCCGAAATATGAACTATGACCTACAATTGCTATATTTATTTCTTTTCTATTTTGTAAATATTTTACCATTTTATCTAATCTTTGTTCTAATTCATCTATAGTTTCTCTATATTCTGATGTCCATAATGTATCTTGATCAGAAATTAAATTAAAATCTATCCTTGGATATTTATTTTTTAAAAGTGTTAATGAGCTACGTTTATTACAAGTATCTTCTCCAATAGGATATTCTCTTATAAATTCTTCTGAAACCATAGGTATATCTGTATCACCGAAAATATTCATAGCTGTTTCTAATGTTCTTGTTAAAGGGGATACGAGAACTAATTCTATTTCGCTTTTCTTCTGCCAAGTATTACCTAATTCAATACTTTGTAAATGACCTTCATTTGTTAATGGTGCGTCTATTGTAGCTGGAATTCTAAATGCTTTTACACCTATTTTATGAAATAATTCATTGTGTAATGAATGACCGTGTCTAATCAGATATAAATTTTTAATCATTTTATTATTATAAATAATATATCGTTTAAATATTTATAATTTAAAACCTTTTTCAATAAATTCATGAACATATGGATTTTCTATATTCTTATCTGTAATTAATCGCGGAGCAATACTCATAGATTGTATTTCTTGTAATAACATTTTCATCGCATACGGCATCTCAACTTTATCATCATCTTCTGATTGTTCTTTTGATATTAATCCAGTTTTTTTATCTATTTTTACCTCATATTTATCTGAACGTTCCATCATAGATTCTCTTAAAAATTCTGAAGCACCATGAGCTAGAATACTATCTCTTTCCATTTCACCTATTCTTAAACCACCATTATTAGATCTCCCGGCAGCTGGTTGTCTTGTTAAATTCTGTAATGGTCCTGTTCCTCTACTATGCATCTTATCAGCGACCATAATTTTTAAACGCTGATAATAAGTGGGACCTATAAAGATTGATGTTTTTAATTGTTCACCTGAAATACCACTATATAAAACTTCATTTCCCCATTCTTCATAACCATATTTTTCCATTAAATTCGCATAATTATGAATATCATTATTCTGAAAAGCTGTCGCATCACCTAAAAATCCTCCTAATGCTGCACTCTTACCTAATACACATTCTAGAAGTTGATTAATAGTCATACGACTTGGTAAAGCATGAGGATTTATAATCATATCGGGAACAATACCATCTTTTGTAAAAGGCATTTCTTCTTGTTCTAAGACTAAACCACACATTCCTTTTTGTCCAGGCCGTGAAGCATATTTATCACCCACGGTTGGTATTTTATTTTTCCTGATTCTTACTTTGGCTGATCTTAAATTATCAGAATTTTTAATGACTACTACTTTATCAACTATACCGGATGTACTAAATTTTATACATTTACCCGATACATTATGATAAACTCTTTCACCATTAAAATTTTCATTTATTTTTGATATGATAGCATCATCATGAGTTACATTACTACCCTCTTTTGCGAACCCGTGTTTATCTAATTTATCAAAATTTATCATATCACTCTTTTTAATATCAGTAAAATTATCAGGATTACCGAAATAAACTCTTTTACCACCCTCTTCACTCTCATCATCACTATAACTACGATAATATAATGAATTAAACATACCTCTCTCTATCGATGTTTTATTTAACATTAAACCGTCTTCCTGATTATATCCAGTATAACTAGCGATTGCTACTATTGCATTAATACCATAAGGTAATTTATCAACATCAGTATATTTTTTATATCTTGTTGTTACTATCGGTTTTTGAGGATAATTTAAAATATGAGCAAATGTATCAAATCTTGTATTAAATGCTGAACTATATAATCCTACCGCTTGTTTTGTCTGCTGACAAGAAAAAACATTTCTCGGATATTGACTATGTTCGGGAAAAGGAATATTTACTGTAACTGCACTAAATATTAATGAAGGATGTATTTCGCTATGAGAATATTCTTTATCTATGCTATTTATATCTTTTGATATAAATAGACCTTCACTTTCTAGTGGATCAATATATTCTATCATACTTTGATGATCAGTTAAATAATCTATATAATTCGGATATTTTAATTTAATATCCATAAATTCATCTCTATAATATGTTTCATCATATACATTCATAGTTTGATTTAAACGATACATATGTTCTCCTTTAATTAAATGATCCCACGTATTCATTTTACTATAATCGCCCTCTAATAATGGATTTGATATTAATGAACCCATTTTTCTTAATAAAAAAACAGGTCTTAATAGTCTACCATTATCACAAAATATATATATTTCATTTAAGACTGTATCCCATCTTATACTTGTATAAATATGAATTAAACTATTACATTTCAATAATCTCATTATTTTATATAAAAATTCAGGATCTTTATGTAATCCCACCCATTTACCATTTAGAAATACTTTACTATTTAAATTTAATTCATATTTCGTAATATCATTTAGACGTATTAAACCATTATCAATCAAAGCTAATAAAATATTATCTTCTGATATATTAAATGATATTTTACAAGCGATTGATAAATGATTTATAATACCTACATTCCCACCATCTGGTGATTCAGAAGGACATACAAATCCCCATTGTGAATTATGAAGTTTTCTTGGTCCTAAAGATTTTGAACCCGCAGGTAATGGATTAGATATTCTACGTGTATGAGATAAAGTCCCTAACATAGCATTTCTATTTAAATCTTGAACGATCCCTTGTCTACCCGATAGTTTTGTACCGAATACCGAACCAAATGATTTTACTATTACATCCATATATTTCTGATTAAATACTTTATGAATATTATCATCATTCACTAAATTACGAATATCATTTCCAAAATCCTTAAAATGAAACTTAAAATCATTATCTATTTTTAATGATACGTTCCTCTGAAAAATACCAAATAACTCACGATATAATTCTAATAATAAAGAACCTGCTGTATCTATTCGCTTAAAACTATAAGAATCTCTATCTGTTTCTTTTATTATACCTAATCTTGTTAATAATAATTTTCTTACACTATATCCCAACATCTGTGTTTTTTCTTCTTCAGAACTATAATTAGGTAAGAAATTATTCGTCAAAATATCAATAACATTTATTATTTCTTTACCTTTAGTATTTAAAGCTAATAATTTCATTGCTGTTTTACGATTATAAACAGGTTGCGAATCTTTTATAGATGGTGTTAATAATTCCATCATATATCTTTTAAAATCAATCGGATCATTATCATAAATAATAGTTGATAAAATATCTTTATCTGTTTCTAATCCTAATGCTCTAAATAATATAAATAAAGGAACTATAATATCAAATCCTAAAATTCTTACAGTAATTCTAAATACATGATATTTATTTGTATCAGATAAATCATCATTTTGAGGACTAAATTTAATAATTTCTCTGTTTAAGGTTATCGCATTTGTTCTTGATGATTGAAAACCTTCTTTAGATACACTTGTTATTATACTCTGTAAAGGTGTAATATCATCATTTTGAGAATTTATATACAAAATATTATTAATTTTCTTTTCTTGTGATAATACTATTTTTTCTTTTCCTTTGATAATAAAATAACCACCTTTATCATATGGACATTCTCCTAATTCATTTAATCGGTTATCATCTAAACCATTTAAAATACATAATTTACTTTTTATCATAATAGGCATTAAACCAATATTTACTTTATTAAAATTCTTAATTGTTTTCTCATCTTTAATATTATCTTTAAATATCACACCAATATTCGCATAAACACAAGAAGCATATGTATATTCTTTTAATCTTGCTACATTTGGATACATATATGTAGATTTACCTTCTACATATTCTGTTGGTGATGATATAAATATATTATCAATTATTTTATCATTTATAGTTCCCTTATCATTGATTGAACCATCTTCATTGAGTGTTTCACCATAATAAATATTAATACTATAACGATATGATCCTTTATCAGCATCTATCGCATCTTTATAAATTATCTGTGGATTTTCTCTCTTAATAATATATTCTATACCATTTGTTTTACTATATATAAATTCATTAAAACTATCTATTTGATGTTGTGATTTATAATTAGGATTATCTCTAAAATATGTTTCTATAATTTGCCATACATCTAATTTTTTAGCATTATCAAATAATTTATCCTGATAGGATTCATAAAATGTTTCAGGTTCTCTTCCACTCATTTATATTTAAATACATATTTATATTTTTAAATCTTAACCGATTAAGTTTATTTATAATATCCTTAAAATTTGATATCCTTTAATCTTAAATAATTAAAGATATAATTGTTCATAATAAATATGTCGTTCACTTATAATCCAGAGGCAAGACCTTTTTACCCTCGCAAGGAAGGTGTTTCCAGAACACAAAACTCTCTTCAAGAACGCGTCAATGAACTAGAAATACAACTCAGAGAAGAAAAAATCCGGAATACCAAATTACAGGAGGTTTCACCTGATAAATCAAAACTACAACTCAGCATTAGAGAGAAGGGAAAAACAATTGAAGAATTAAACAAAAGTATAAGGAGTGTTACTAATAATAACCTATCTATTAGATGTGAAATTCGAGATGTAAGAGGAAAACTAGAAGAACTTGAGATAGAGAATAGTAAAAATTTAGATCAACTGAAAGATAAAGAAGAAGAAATTAAAAGACTAAAAGAAACAATTGAATACCAGGACGCTGATATTTATCACGAAAGAAATTTACTAGATAGAGAGAGAAGTGAGAGTGGAAAATGGATGGGTAGATGTCTTCGACTAGATTATATTTTCAAACAACTCAGGAAAATATGTGCCTTACCCGAAGATCATTCAGAATGGGTATATGATATGGTTGATACTATTGAATTTCCAGATAACCCTAATATATCAATATATGAATCTATACCATTAGTTATTCGTGAAGAAAATTTACCTCATTACGATGACGCCCACATGGTAATACCTGATAGAGATGAAGAAAGAGAACTTATTCAAAGATTATCTATGGAAGCTCATGAATATTCAGTGGCTATAGACGATAGTATTGTAGAATGTGATGATTTAATAATTCTCAAAATTAAGAGTTCGGTGAAAATTCAAGCGGCGTGGAGAGGATATAAAAGCAGAGTTATTATTACTTATGATGGTCATATTTCGGAACATCTAAATGCCTATATGATATTAAACAACGACTCGGTTCAGGGTAGTTATAATCCACGCGATAGAAATTTTAACAGAAATATAGAATGCCATGGTTTGAATTTCTTTAATTCGAGTAATGAACCATTATCATATCAATGGATTATACCCAATAACAAAATTGGTCGCACTTTTACACTTAAACCAAGCGAAAACATTCGGATCGCAACTTATTATGGACACTGGTTTAGAGTATGGCCCAAATACAAAGAGAATTCGTGTTATTTCTTTAGAATTACGCCAAATAGTCTTTACCCTAATACAAGACAAATAAATTTATCAGAACGTTTATATTTTGATCTGAACACTAGAATAACTATTGATTATGATTCTTTTATTTCCACCAATAAATCTCAACCACTTTCAATTAAATTTCATAAATCAATTATTATAAATGAAGATGATTCTGAAGATACTAGACTACAAATGGCAATTCAACTATCACTAGAAGGTGTAAATAACCCCCTTACGATAGATGTAGAAGATTATAATATTTCTCAGTTGTTTAATTAAATATAATATTTACGATTATTTTTTATCGGTTATCTTATTTTGTCGTTAATTGTTCATAAATTTGATTTATGATTATTTAATGTTTAATCAGTTTTAATCGCGCGGTTGGTGAATAACCAGCAAGTACACGCTCTCGGAAGCACTTACTCGGAAACAAGGCAAGTTCTCAGCGCAGAAGGATGGCACCCATCTATCCACCTGGTGTTCTCCAGACGGTCACCATCCCAGACCCAACATCTCTGGATGGGTTTGGGGTTCTGGAGATCACCCTGATACCCAGTCGCGGCGTCACCGACATCAACCACTTCTCCAAGGAGGGTATCCAGAATTTCAAGGAGATGCTCTACGAGATCGATGAGGAGTATCGGAAGCGGTGCGACCTCAAAATGGAAGCCATCGAGGTTCACCTAGAACGCTTCGACCGCCTCGCGAATGAAGTCTGGGATTTCAACTCAGGGGTTGTCAAGCGCCCGGATCTTTGGTCTTGGGTTAACCAAGAGGGTCCATATGACTGCAGTGACTGTGGGTGGATCAGTCACTGCTGGCGTCAGCACTTCCGTGATGAATACGTCGCATTTGTCCGCCATGATATTGCCGAGGTGCTGGCAATGGCGGAAGAAGATGCGGACTACGAGGAGTGGCTCAAGGAGGTTGAAGTAGCAGTTCAAAATCACAACCTCAATGTCGCGCAGTGTATGGATCCAGAATACAGGACTGGTGCTGGCGCGTTCTCATCTGGGACACGCTTCTGGAAGCAGCTCACTGGGTGGTGTGGAGAAGTTGTTGAACACATGGGTGATTCGGTTGACAACATGATGGAGGAATGGAAGAAACTCGGAAGATGCCCAACCGAAATCAAACAAGTCCGCCAGGGACAAATTGGACATGTTTTACTAAAAGAAAGATACAAGCAATTTGTCAAGATGAAGAAGGGAAATTTCGCCGAAACACCACTCGGGGACATATGGTTCCCACCCAAGTTTGAGAGATATCTTCCAGAAGAGGGACATTTCTTCTGGGTTTCCTTCACGAAGAACTCAGGGAGAAACCTAGTAGACCATCGCGCTCCATTCACTGCTTTGTATATTCACTAAACATAAAACCAAACAAAAATTTTAAAATATAAAAATACTAAAAAATATAAATTTAGTTTTAGTTAAATATAAAATTTTTTATTTGTTCAAATTCATTTGTTCATAAATTTGATTTAGGAATTCTTATTTTTTTCCTAAGTAAACAAGGTGTGAACTTTTAAGTTCTTCCAAAACATCAGCGAAGCGATATGGATTTCTGGATTTGTGATTGCTTGAATTGCGGGGGTGTCCTCTCGAGTGACTTGTGTACCGATATGTGGATCACCAGGTCTTCGCTTACTTGGATGGATTTAGCGTGTCATGGATTACTTAAGATGGTTTCCGAGAGAGAAGTTGTCTGTATTATCCTTTCCTTCCTTAACCCAATGCGTAGAGATATTGAAGAGCAAGAGGCGCGAAAGATACGTGATATGGAGTCCATCGATGGTAAGATGCCACTTTGCCCTGTTGTCCGTAGTTCCCTCAATTCGCTCAATATGCAATTCCGAGAAGAATGGGAATGGCGCTCACCTATAGAGAGAAGAAGGTCATTGTTTAACTATGCACTATATGATGATGAAATAGATATCACCCGACTACGCAAACTCAATGTGGGCAATGAAAGGGATGGTTTATGGCCCTGCTGGGATCTCAAGAATCCCCACGAAGACAGAATCGTATCAAGGAATTGGTATATGGAGATTAATGAAGGTAGGTATTTCCTGTTTTTCAGGATACCACCGAGAGTCGCCATTAGAGGTGAATATTATATTCACAGGATGCGCATGATGGGTCAAACAAGTTATTCAGTTAGTCCAACGTTGCAAATGATTGAAGATCTTTATGGGATTGATGGAGTGGGTATCGGTAAGCCTGCTACTAGTGTCGTAGATCACATTGATGATATGTTCTCTTAATTGATTTCTTTATTATTTTTTATCAGTAATTATAGTTCATAAAAAATTTTTTTGTCTTTAACTACCTATTTTATATTTTTTTGTTTTGTTTATATTTTATATTTTTAGTATTTTTTTTATATTTTAAGGGATGCATTGGTCAAATAGACTCATTTCGGTATCAAAGTCTAGCGTGGAACTATCTGGAAGACGTGGTCTGTATCCTACGAAGCGAATGAGTGATGTCTCATGGATGATGTTTGAGATGTTCGCGACGCGCCAGTCGAAACTACCCTCACATCGGTTTATCTTGGCGAGAATGGATAATCCCAACATATCTTTCCCCGCGCAACCACTGATGTTGGTGAGATGCTTGAGGGCACCTCTTGGGACGAAGACAGCGCCGAATTCAGAAGATCCCACGCCAAACTTGTCCGCAACCTTGGTAATCTTGACACGGACATCTTCTTCGGAATATTCCAAAGATAAGGATTCTTCGAACCCTAGCCCCCTAACATCACCGTTTAACCGGCACTCGATGCTCTGCGAGATTGGTTCAAGGATGCCCTCACCTCTTATCCCCAGAGGTTTACTTTCTCCCCATCCCATGTTTACCATCATCTTGTAGCCGATGGGGAGGATGTCCTTCAGGTAGTCAAGAGGCTTGGGCCACTGGGTATCACTATGGTTCGCCATGGTCTCCTGGTTAACTTCTTCAGGTGTATTCGTAAGAGTTCTTAGTTGTATGCTAGCAGATTGGTTGAGTTTAATGAATAACAATAATTCTCAAAATCAAATTTATGAACTTTATGAAAAATGTATCTGATAAAAAATTAATATCTATTTGTTTATATACTTAATCTAAGATAAGACGCATTGTGGGGAATGGAACCTCACTGAAAATACACCATTCTCTATGAACTTCTGAATCCTCAAAGAACCCAAACTTCTCATAAAATCTCATCAAATCTCTTTGACTCCGCTTACCTTTCAAATACCAGAAACCACCATATTCACTATCCTTTGGATCATCCTTATCTGAAACAGTGTGCTTTTCAGTTCCTTCCCACAATTCTGTCTCCCCCTTGTTTTCACTAGCGAAGTAGAAATAATCCCACAATCCAGACTCAATATATTCTGAGTCAAGATTATAGTAAACACCTGGTCTATGGTGACCACTTTCATCCTTCCTCATACACTTCTTCCATAATTCGTCTGCTAGAATGCTCAGAACGTCTTCATCGGGATACCAATTATCATCTTCCTCATCAGATTCTTCCTCATCAGATTCTTCCTCATCTGATTCTTCTTCACCAGATTCTTCTTCATCTGATTCTTCTTCATCTGTTTCTTCTTCATCTGATTCCGATAAATCCATGGATTCGCAATCATCAGGTAGACCCATCGCAGAAAACTCATTCGCAACTTCCAAGACAATGTCAAGCGCACCAAGTTCCTCGGCGAACTCCTTTGCCAAAACCATAAGATCAGACCCTATTCCACGTCTATCGGAAAAATAAGAAGAGCAGACCGTATCAATACTCATAGTCATCTTATTATGACCCTTGTTTGTCACATCCTTCAAGATCAAGAACCCATGAATACGGTTCAATGGGTTCGCATAGGACCACTGATGCTTGAGTTTATCGCGCCTAAACTTCCCCGACTTCTTAAACTTCTTGCGGATATGATCTGGTACCCACGCAGGGTCAATATCCTCGCGCAAGTCAGCCATCACGAAAACAATCGTATTTCCAAATTCCGCATCATCGATGATTTGAGTTTCGGAACCAAAGTCTTCCCCATAATAATCATTCAACTCTTCGCTCCAGCGCTGAATGAAAGAACGGAGTGTTAACGCGTAAAGACCGCTCCTCTCCATGACCCGCATCTCGTCCTTATCGGGGTTTTGAGTGACATTGGCTAGAGCACGCCCATACTCAATGTGACGACCGAGACCACCGTAGGTTCCAGACATCTTCTTTCACAGAGTTCGTTTATTAATGAAAATTAATAATCTTAAAATCAAATTTATGAACATTCTATGAACATTAATTCTTCGTAAAAATATGAAAAAATTTGATTTCATTGTTCTCTAATTTAAACAACGCAAAATAACCAAGAACTGATCCGATACTTCATTATGTCGTCCAGGCAAGGTGTAAAGGGGGGGTTAGTTGATATCCAAGCTATTATCGATAAAGAACTCCAGGGGTCTATCTCGGACGGTGATTATCTCAGTCTGGTCAATGTACTCAAGATTGTATACGACAAAAATGTAAGATCAGGTGTGGAGTCTGATGGCGATATCTCTGTTGAGACATCGGCAATCATAGAACAAGAGAAAAACACAGCGTGTATTACCATACAAAACATGTGGAGAAATTTCAAAAGCAAAAAAAAATCTCAAGATTGGATAGACAAAGAAAACGAGAATATACTCGGAGTCATCTTTGATGAGGATGAGAGAGCATGGACACTAGAATACTTAGAGAGGTCTTGGAAAAATATGTATCGCAAACATTACGATCTTGGGTTATTTGACCCCATCCCAGGGGATAAGATATCATTGTCATATTGGGATTTTGTATCTTTGAGTAGAGGCTCATTTGGTCGATAATTATTAATATCACTATAACAAATTTCTTAAAACGAGCATAAATTGTTCTCAAAATATATAAAAAGATGAAAAAATTTGATTTATTCTTGTTTAGTTTTTTTTACAAGAATAAAAATTCTCTTCCGAACACTTGTGTCGGTATGCTATTCAGCAAAGAAATCCATGCGCTTATGACCTTCGCGATCTACGAAGTGTGTTCCAGGGGTATGGGATACGATGTCCCACCGATACTCGGTCTTCCTAAACTGGATGGTGTGAGTGACAAGGGATCGAGAGTCAGCGGACATATTTCCGCTATTAAACTCCTAACGTTCCTCAGAGATCACTTAACGACCGAGAGACCACTCCAAGGTTCAACTGAAAAACGTTTATTCTGTGGCCCAGACGAAAAGGTAGGTACCGAGATGACATCAGGTGATCCATTTATTATATCACCAGAAGATAATCTGCCAGCGGATCTAGTAAAAAGAATGAAAGAATTCTTGATTATCGTTACACGCGAAATGCGTAAACTTAACAATCTAGGTATTCAAGAATATCTTCCTTGGCACGTTGTTCAGGGAGCGATCACATTGTATCTTTCAGAATTTAAACGCATTTTAAGATTTAATCCCATTGATGTCCCTTGTACCGAAACAAAGGGGTTCCACATTGGTGGAATCAGAGGGAAAACAGAAATGTTTGTAGTGCCGGGTAAGTATTCGGCGGAATATGTCTCTGAAATGAATGATCTATTCCAGAAGGTGTTTGTGACACATGGAGATGATATACTCGGTGAATGTTATGGAAGGAGTGCAGTTATCAAACTATGGATTAATAGATTGAATCATCATTATCAAAGTGATACAATCGTAAAATGGGCGCCCGTCAGTCCAGAACCGACCAGTGTAGAACCCTTAGAGGTTGAAGAAAACAAACACGTAGATGTGAAGAAGAGTTTAGTAGACATTCAATCTCTCATTGATGGTAAGCTTCAGGGCTCTATCTCTGACGGAGATTATCTCCGTCTGGTCAATCTACTCAAAGATGTTTACGAAAAAACAGATTAAAAATTTGATTTAAATTATGATATTTTTTTATCAATTAATCAAAGATTATAAATAATGCCTCTTACAACAGGGATTAATCCCATAATAACATACAATATTAATTGTATTATAGTCTTGGGTATCATTAGAACTATCCGAACAGGTAAACCCGCAGATGAAGTCACTATTCCACAAATGATTGGTGATCTATTAAATGGACCATCTAATATTTGGTATACTTGTAGAAAAGAAAATAAATGGTTATTTAAAACACCTTATTTAAGAGACGCACCCAAACGATACTTTTTAATTTTCGTTGAGAAGATGATGGAAATAAAAGATACTTATAATTTAAATGATTACGAACAAATTTTCTTTAAAATGATTGGCATTGAGAATTGTGAAAGAGGAAGCGAAACATATGAAGACAAATGTAAAAACACCTTATTAGAATATTTAAAATATTTAAGATGTATGATTTATACCAACTATCGTTTAAAATTCTGGAAAGATAATGATTTTACCAAAGAGATGAGTGTATATGAAAGACAAATCACATATCTAAGAGAATGTAGAGAATATCTAACGAATCAAAATGTAATCGAGATGTATAAATTTATCCTAAGAAAATTAGGGGGTAAATTAAAATTTAATTCGTATTTTGATAAAATACATATTGACTATTTAAATATTAATATGAATCATTTGGATGTAATGAAATGTTATCACATTATGAATGGTTTAAATATAAAGGTATTGAAATCGCCTAAACCTTTTAATATGTTTATTTCTCAAACAACAAAAGATATAACTATTTATGAACAAAGATTATCATTCGCAAAATTATTATTATCAAACGACTTACATATATGTTCTGATTTAATTGATATGATATATGAATTTATTAAACTAGAGATAAAGAAAATATATGTCACGTATAAATAAATTTGATATAATCTTAAAAAAATTTTTTTCTATCAAAATAGAACTATGCTATCGTGGAGAGATATTTTAATTTATGGTTTGTCTAAAGAATATCCAAGAGACATAGTTTCTCAAATTATTCATTTTCTTCATAGAGAAATTATTAGTCAAAGAGTTGAAGAATCAAGAAAATATCATGTAGAAAGAATGCCTATAGTAATTAAAGAAAAATGGCATGTCGGTAATGGATATTATCATAATATTCGTGTAAATGGTGATTGTGAAGTTGCGGTTTATTTATTTGGAGAAATGCTGGATGAATTTACTGATAAATGGGATATTATTGATCCCAAAGGTAAAGAATATACTTATTTAGATTGTTGGAAATGGGATAGATTTAATTATCCATATATGAATTTTATATACTCTTTTAACAGAGGTAGAATATTTTTAAGACTATTAAAAGGTTATGAATGGTATGATTTAAATTCGGAAGATAATATAGTTGACAAATTAACAGATTACAAAGAACTAAAATAAATAAAATTTGATTTAAAAATATAATTTTTTATCTTAAAATTAAAGAAGTCTAAATATGACTTGGTCGGCAGAAGTCGCTCTTATCTTTCTACAATTTTTGCGGGATCCCGAAATTATTCGGTATCTATTATATATTGCTAAACCTATTCACTTAAATTTTATTTCAGAAGAAGCCAGAGATTTTCATGTTTCACTTCGAATGACACGAGAAAAAAGATGGGCTTTAACAAAAGAACTCTGTAAATTAAGAAAATTTAATCAGATGAACAAGATAGTCCCAATTACTTGTAGTTTACCTTTTGACGATGGGATGTGGACTATATCATGTAAACTATTAAGAATGATAAGGTATTTTAGACCTTCATTTATTCAGGGTAAATATGAAATATATCAAGATTATTTTAAAGATAGAGATTTAGAATTATCACTTAAGATAAGCGCTGTTAATCTTATATTTGATTTATCCGAAAGAGGTGGCTCTTTTAGGAATCTATTTTGTTTAGGGGAAATTCAAGAAGCTCTTTCAGATTTAGAAATTTACGAAGATTGGTCTGATGATATAAATGAAACAAATATTTACGATGATAAACCCTATTTACTCATTGATAAAAATAATCAATGTTTTCATATCCATGAAATTTTAAATTAACTAGATAATATATTTAAATATATTTAAAAAAAATATTATAATTAGTATTATAAATAATGATAAAATTTAATATTTTTTTATATTTTACAAATTTTGTAAATTCTCAATTTACAAATATTCAAAATATTGTTTCTGAGGGAAATGTTTGTGGAGGGATGATGCCCGTGAATATGATTTCTTCTTGTGATAATAATTTAGAATGTGTTTATACATTAGGTCCGATGATCGCTGATGCCCCTGGTTTCTGTCGTCCGACTTGCCCTACTATTAGAGATCAATGGGGAAACTGTTTACCTGATAATTGTGAAGTCTGGAACGATGGATGTAATAGTTGTACCTATGATAAAGATTTAAATTCTCTTGTTGATTGTACTGAAAATAGATGTTATACTGCAACTCGCCAAGCGAATTGTGAAAGATATTCTACAAATGAAGCAGATTTTTTTCATTGTTCTCAGTCATATGATATTCTTTCACAATTAAATAATGTTTGTTGTACAAATCATGATATGTGTATTTCTGGATTTCCAAACAGGTGCTCACCCGAATGTGCTTCCTTAGTGAATCTAGTTTTTACAAATTGTAAACCTGCAATAGATTTATCTGGTATTGTAAGTCAAACAGGTTGGGAAGATTTTCATCAGATGTGTATGGATACAAGTGGTTCTACAGGAGATAAAGAAATTCCATTTAATTGTGCTGTTTGGTATGATGGTTGTAATACTTGTTCAGTAACCAATGGTATTGTGAATTTTTGCTCTCGTAGAATGTGTCTGACTATGGGCGAACAAAGCTGTAGAGAACATCATGATAACGTTACAACAACTCACGAAAGTAGAGGTGATTGTTTTGATGGTTTAGATAATGATGGAGATGGATTATCCGATTGTGATGATCCAGATTGTCTTATTTATGGTAGATGTAGAACTGTATCTGTTGAAGATGGTAGATTTTGCTTTGATGGTATAGACAATGATGGGGATGATTTGACCGATTGTATGGATGATGATTGTATGAAGGATCCTAGAGCACAACGCAGGTGTGCTACTTTTGTTAGACCGATCATCGCACAACCACCTATGATGCCTCCAGAGATTATGCCTGCTCCTGCACCCACCCCTAATGGTGGACATTAATCATAAAAAATATAATGAATTTAATTCTTTATAAACACAAAGCATAATTGTATATCTTTAAAATATGATTTTTTATTTCTCTGTTTCCATATCTAGGAAATCTTTATCGGTTAGATCTTTCTCTAGCAACTCTATCGTTAGAGAAAGAAGTTTTGACATGAAAACTAAACTCATATTAATAGTAAGTTAAGTTTTTTTAATGAAAAAATAAATCATATTTTTATCATAAAAAATAATGAAAATTAATCTATACTAGATAACTTTAATCTATCTCCATAGTCTTCGCAAAAGCCTTCCTTACGTGCCCATTAAACGCTTCATCCCCTGTGCGCTTGAAACGATAGTATCCGTCAAGATATTCAATGACATTTTCATCGTAGTAGTTCTTTGCGGTGATATCGCCTCCACATTCAATAATCTTGTCAAGAAGTTGAATACCGAAATCCCCCTCAATACCCCGAGGAAGATGACCACCAAAATAACTATCACTCGATTCCCCAAATTCTTCCAATGCTTCACGATTCATCTCACCCACCAAAAGAACCACACTGAAAGCGTGATTTGAATGCCACGAATGATAAGGCGTTTCATTCAACTTACCTGAGAGAACCCCCGATGTTATATGTGATTCTGTTCCCGAAAAATAACAGAGGAGGTCAAAATACCTCTTCGGGTCTCGCTCCATCAACTCAAGGGATAGATCAGCGACCCCACATTCCTCAAAATCGGGGTTATCCGGTTCAACCGGATCAGCCCGGATGACTCCGCTCTCAATTCGTCTGTCGCTGCTCTCAATCGTGTAGTGAATGTCCATAGAGGTCATCTTTGAAAACTGCGAGATATGTGAAGTTCCGATTTAGTGTTTGTGATTGTGTAATTATTCTACAGAATCATATATCAAATTTATGAACTTTTTAAGTTGTTATGATAAATTATAATGTTCTTATAATATTCTTTTTTTAAGAGTTCGGCGAAACCTACAGATATAATTTTACCATCATCACAAATAATTCCTATTTTATTATATTCATTTAATTCTATATTTTTCAGGATAATTTTTAAGATATTTTTATATGATATATGATTTTGTATAACTTTTTGTATCTCTAAATCTAATCCAGTAGATTTAGTTTCAGGTATTTTAAATTTAGATAAATCAAAAACAATATTACATTCTACTGGTATATTTTTTAACTTTGACCAAGTATAAATAGTTAAATCTCTTTTTATATTTATTTTTTTACCCGATATTTTAATGAATGGTTCATTAAAACTATTCGTTAAAATAGTTTGATCTTTTATTTCAAATACTTTAAAATTCATAATATATTTATAGCTTTGAATATTTAAAATACCTACTCTTTATATATTATTTATAACATTGATTTCATTAATTCTATTTCTCTTTCTTGCGTATTAATTATTTCATTGGCTAATTTTTTTAATTCCGAGTTACTTGTTTTATCGTGTATTTTATGCGATGTAGTTAATGCAGTTGAATGATGACTAATCATTCTTCTTAACCATTGTTTATCATTAACCATTAATTGATCTCTTAATAAAAATATTGAGATACCAATTGATAGAATAATTCCAACTGAAAAAAATAATATATTAAAATGCCCCATTGATAAATAATGAACAATCTCATGAGCCCATACCATATTTGAAGCCATTAACAAACCACCATAAAAAAGAGTTTGTGATATATAAAGATCTGAAAATCTATATGCTAATATATTCATAGGGTTGAACAGCATACCAACAATAACCATCACGGTAAACATAATAATTTGTTTTTTATACAAAATTGATTTCATATATATATTATAAACTACAAATAATATATTAAAGATTAAAATATGATGAATATTATAAATATGTTTAAATTAATTACATTTGTAATGGGTTTTTTTTCATCATGCAATAATGTATATTCACAAGAATTATGTGTAGGGGATATTGATAATAATTTAACAGTTGATGTCAATGATCTGTTAGGTGTTCTGTCTAATTTTGGTTTAGAAGGGGATATTATTGAAGATATTGATATGAATGGACGGGTTGATGTTAATGATATTTTAGGAGTTCTTTCTAATTATGGTACAGAGTGTAATAATGTAGTTTATCCCGAAGATCCCATACCGATTGATCCCTTGGAACCCACTTGTGTATTAGGAGATGATTGTGGTGGTCAGGTATGGACAGAGTGTGGGACAAGTTGCCCTCCTATATGTGGTTCTCCTGAACCGATGATTTGTAATATGATGTGTAACATTGGTTATCAATGTCATCAAGGTCTTTGGTGGGATAATGATACAGGTAACTGTGTTGAGTCTGAATCTTGTTCTGAAATATTTATTCTACCACCAGGTGTAGCTATCGGAAGACCCTTCATGAAAGAAACAAAAAATATTGTATCAGATATTGTTTATGAAAAGAATGATTGGAATACAATTTAATTTAAAGATTTTAATAAGATATTATCTAAATGGAACCCCAAATAATAGATTATTATAATGAAACACCTCATGGGATAAATGTTATTGATAAATTAAATGAAGAATACTCTGAGTTACAATCTAAATATGATACCATCAAAAGTATAACAGATAGATATATTGCCCCGATTCATATCGCTAAAACTTTTGATGAATATAAAAAATATGAGAAAATTCTAAATGAAGAATTCCCCGAAAAAATCAGAGAAATATTAAATGACAAAGAATATGGGTTATTAAAAATTTTAAAAATACGTGGATTCTCTGATTGTCTATATACGCGTTGTCTATATACGCGTTTTAAGTTTTTGCAGAATCCAGAAAGAGAATTTTTTATTGATAAAATAGTTAATGAATTAGATAATATCACTAAAAATAAAAATAGAAAGTGGTGTGAAGATAGAATAGATTTGGCACTTGAAATATGTTTATCTAAATATGATACTATTAATGATAAAAATAGTGAAGAAATTATTGATGATTTAATAAATCACATTGTAAATGATTGGGATGATTTAACAAGTTTTTATATAGAAACTATAGAATTTTATACAAATGAAAATTTAGATACTCAATACATGTGGGCCCATGAAAAATGGTCATTTGGGTCATTGAGCGAGTTGCATTTTTATCATTGTGAAAAATGTAAAAGACTAGATTATAATATATTGTGGGGTTATAATTTACCACACACCGAGAAACCCCCAGTAAAACACGGTTATTGTCTTGATTGTTGGGAGATGGGGAGATTATTGATAGGTGAAAACAATTTTATGGTGGGGGCGACGGAAAAGGCGCATTGCATTGCGGGGAACAATTTAAGAACTTAATATGAACCATCATCAATATTCTTTATACAAATAATATCAATAAACAATTATTCCTACACATATACAAAACATACACAAAAAACCACAAACCAAATCTCTTATACAATCATATAATTTATCATCTTTATTAATAAATTTGAACCATCGCTTTCAACCACAGAAGTTAATATTACAATTAATCCTATACACATAACAGAACATATACATAATCCACATGCTACCATTTTCATAATAATATATTCTTCATCTTCTCCTTTATGCATCGTTTCAGAATAAATACGAATCATGATTTTTAATTTAGTTTTTTTAATGAATAAGATATCAAATTTATAAATTTGATAATCTATTTTAAAGATTTGGTTAGATAAAAAAATATAAGATATGGATATTTCATTATATCCACACCAAGAAAAATGTATTGATGCTAAAAAAGGGTTACCTAAATCATTAATCAATATATGGTGTGGTGGAGGTAAAACACGAATCATTGTTTATAGTATATTTGATGATGGAAAAGAAGTAAATGTTATTGTATTTCCTTCTTTAGGATTAATCAATCAGTTTAATAATGATTACATACTATGTGAAGATTTTATGGATTATTTTAAAAAATATCATTGTTTATCAGTATGTTCTGATTCAGAAAGTAAATTGAAAATTAAGACAGATATAATTCGTTATACTACAAAAGAAAGTATTATTAAAAGTCATCTTAAAAAAGAAGGAAAGAAACTATTTACAGTTACATATCAATCGTTAGAAATGTTTATGGATATTATTTTAGAAACAGAAACAAGTATTAATAGATTGTATTACGACGAAGCCCACCATATCCTTGGTCATAATATTCAAAATATTGTATTTAAGAATGATGAATTAAATGCGTTAATAGATAAAACTGAATTTTACACAGCTACACCTGATAATAAGAATGGTATTACCATGTATGATAGGGAAAACCCAGAAAATAGCGATTGTGGTCCAATCGCATATGAATATCTATTTTATCAAGCTGTAGAAGATGGTATCTCTAAAGATTTCACAATGAAACTCATGCTTTATCCTAAGACGGAAGAAGATATGTATATTAATCTGTTTGAATCTATTTTCAGAGAGTGCTTTAGTGGTGATTATGATTACTGGAATATCCTAACATTTCACAATATGGTTGAAGAAAAAGATGATATGGCTACGGTGAATCAATTATCAAAAAAAGAAAAACTATTCAAAAAATGTTTCTTGAAAGTTATTGAAGAATATCCTGATAAGAAATCTATTTATTCAGTTGAAAATGTATTCTTGAAAGGTGTAGGTTCTAAAACGAGAGGTAGGGAAGAAATTTTAGCGGATTTTGATATGCCTGAAATAGAATTTAAAAAATGGCGGGAATCAAGAGAATCAATGGGAAAAGATTTAATATATCCTAAAAAACGTGGTGGTTGGTTCCCAGGGAGAATATGTCTGATCGCTTCGTGTAAAACACTAGGTGAAGGCATTGATACAAAATATGCGAATATGGAAATACCGATTAATCCAGGTGGTTCAGTAGTTTATGAACAACAGAAGCTTGGTAGAATTACCCGTAATCCAGATAATATTCAACCAAATGGTATTGTCCTTATTCCTTGCTGGATTGATATGGATAAATACGAAGGACTAGATAAATATGAAAGAGACGAAATGATTCGTCAAGAATTACATGAAGGTGGTAATTTCAACACATTCCTCAATGTTATGAGTGCATATAAAAATCAATGTGATCCTGAACTATGGGAACTTTGCTTGAAATATCCTAAAATGTACTCACCAAAAGAAATCAAAGATAATCTTGATAAACAAGGTTTCAAAGTTGATGAAAGTAAAGGCGATTTGATAGGAAATGTAAATTATATTGTTGATAAAGATTTATCTGATTTAGAAGGTGAAACGGATGAAGAAACTATTCAGAATATTGTATCTACGGGTAAACAAATAGAAATTCATTCACAAGATAAAGATTTACCTATTATTACGTATGGTTCAAGCGCAAGCTCAAATGAAGAACCTATCAGACTATTCAAGGATGAAAAAGATGTATATCATCCTGTTTCTAAAAAAGAACCATCTGAACCTAAAAGAAAGATAGAGCGACCAGATAAACTAAAACGAAAGAAATTAGTGAATGTTCATATGAATGATGAAATCAAGGTTTTGTGGAAAATTGACCCGAGTTCAATTGATAGTATAGGTGGAGCGTTCTGTCATGGTGTGTTAGATGCTGAAATTGAATATGATGAAAAACGATTTGAACGGTGGCATGAAAATTTAGAAAAAGTTAAGAAATATATTGATAAGTATAATGAGTTACCATCTAAAATAGATTGTTGTAAAATTGGTATTTCAGAACAATGGATACATCATCAAATACAGAACTATAAGGTTAATATTAAAATAATGAAAAATAAAGAGATAAGAAAAAAATGGGAAGAGTTTTGTAATGAATACAATGCTTATTTCTTGAGTAATGAAGAGATATGGTTTCAAAATTTAGAAAAGGTAAAAAAGTATATAGATGAAAATGATAAATTACCATCTAAAATAGACTGTTCTGAAATTGGTATTCCAGATCAGTGGATACATAATCAAATACAAAATTATAAGCAAATGAAGAAAAATAATAAAATGAAAGATGAATACATTGAACCTTGGGAAAACTTTATAGATGAATATAATGAATATTTTGTAAGCAATGAAGAATTATGGTATATAAATCTTGAAAAGGTTAAAAAGTTTATAGATAAAAATAATAAATTACCAAATAAAGATGATTATAAATTAAACGAGATTACATCAGAACAATGGATACAAACACAGAAAAAAAATCACAAAAATAGAACGTGTATAATGAAAAATGTAAATATTAGAACATCATGGGAAGAATTCATATCTGAATACAATGATTATTTATTGAGTAATGAAGAAAAATGGTATGGTAACCGAGAAAAAGTTAAAAAGTTTATAGATAAAAATAAAAAATTACCATCTAAAATTGAGTGTTCTGAAATTGGTATTCCAGTTCAGTGGATATCCCATAATAAAAAACATTATATTAAAAATTCTGGTTTAATGAAAATTAAAAAAATTAAAACATCATGGGAAGAAATCATAACTGAATACAATGATTATTTCTTGAGTAATGAAGAATTATGGTACGAAAAACTTGAAAATGTGAAAGAATATATTAAAAAAAATAATAAAAGGCCATCAGAAGATGACAAAGATAAAGAAATAAAACAATTGGGTAATTGGGTAAGTTCTCAAATACATAATTATAAACAATCAAAATGTATAATGGAAAATGTAGATATTAGAAAATCGTGGGAAGAATTTATAACTGAATACAATGATTATTTCTTGAGTAATGAAGAGATATGGTATCAAAATCTAGAAAAGGTTAAAAAGTTCATAGATGAAAATAAAAAATTACCATGGACCAGACATATAAATAAATTGGGTAATTGGATTTCTATGCAAAAACAAAATTATATCAAAACAAAATGTATAATGAAAAATATAGATATTAGAACATCATGGGAAGAATTCACAACTGAATACAATGATTATTTCTTGAGTAATGAAGAAATATGGTATCAATATCTAGAAAAGGTTAAAAAGTTCATAGATGAAAATAAAAAAAGACCATCTCATGGTAGTAAAGTAGATGAAACTAAAATATTGGGAAGATGGTTAACACAAAATATATTAAATTATACACATAATAAAATTAACACATTAGTTGTAGTTTCAGATACAATTAAAAAATCTTGGGAAGATTTCATAGAAGAATATAGTGATTATTTTACGACTAACAAAGTAAAATGGTTTAGTAATTTAAAAAAAGTAGAAGAGTATCAGATTAAAAATAATATGATCCCTCTTAGTTATAGTAATAAAGAGAATATTGATAAACATTTAATTAGTTTAGGTCAATGGGTTGCTAAACAAAGAATAGAAAAAAATAAAAATAAACTTCCACAAGAAAAAATAGATTTATTAGAAAAGATTCCTGGATGGTATTGGAGTTCTAAAGATAAACCTAAAAAAGACATGTCAAAAAAAGAAATTAAACCTAAATCTAAAAAAGAAACAACTGAACAAAAACGAGAAAGAACTAAATCAGAAATATCTATATTGCATCAGAAATACAAAACAATGAATTCACAAACATTACATAAACATTTTGAGGATAATCCAGATGATTGGTTATTATACCACAAAATATCCGAAGAAAATGAAGAAACATTTCCAGATGAAGAAATACCTTATAAAAAAGTTATTGATTATTTAGAAAATATACCTGGTAAAAAGAAAAAGGATGTAGCTGATTTAGGTTGTGGTAAAGCACGGATTTGTGAACACTTTTCAGATTCTGAAAGATTTAAATTCATTAATATGGATCATGTATCTTGTAATGATTTAGTCGTAAAACATGATATAAAAGACACAGGGTTAGATGATTATTCTATGGATGTAGTAATATTATCATTAGCTATGTGGGGTTCTAATTGTAGAGATTACATTACTGAAGCTAATAGAATACTGATTGAAAATGGTGTTCTACTAATAATTGAAGCAACAAAGCGATGGATGGATGAAGAAACGAGTGAAAATAAATTAGTAAAACTATTAGAAGATAATAATTTCACAATAAAAAATATTAATGAAGAAAAGTTTATGTTTATAGAATGTATTAAGAATTAATTCATCAAATAACTAATCTAATTTACATCCTATCAATACAAACCCCACATAATTTGATATCACTCGTATAAATATGATATTTACTATATCTTTTTTTAGATGAAAGAGAAATCAAATTTATAAATTTGATTTATAATTGTAATTGTAAAAACACACACACAAGATATACAAAAGATGTTAAAAAATATTGGATTAACTCCTTTAAAAAGATTAAACAAAAGTAATATATATCTAAAATTAGAAGGATATAATCCTTCTGGATCCATCAAAGATAGAACTATATCGAACATGATAATAAATATAAGTGAACAAAAACTTAGGGATAAACCAACTGTGATAGTTAGTTCTGGATCGGCTGGTGTATCTTTATATCATGTTTATAACAATTATAATCTAATGAAAGAGAATGATTCGATCGTTGTTTTACCGCTAAAATATAGTAATAAAACTATACCTCAATATCTTCTGAATAAACCAGATGTTAAAATATTTTATTCATTTGAATCATTATTATTCTCTCAAAATAATGATAATAAAGGTTTTAAAATATTATTAATAAATGATATATTTATTAATATACTAAAAAAAGCGAAAATTGTATCTAAATTAAATCAATGGAATATACTTGACCAGCATTATAATAAACACTGTGTGGAAGCGCATAAACAAACAGCGGATGAAATAGTAACTCAACTCCCAAATGTTACGGACGTTGTATGTTCTACTGGGACGGGTGGTACTGCAGCCGGTCTCATTAAATTTTTACCACAAAGAGTCAAGGTCCATGCCCGTCCAACCAAATCTGGAGAAATAGAGGGATTAACAGATGTTGGTAGATATAATAATTTCTGTGATACATCTTCTATTGAGGATTACTATGATAGTTATTTCGAGTATGAAAAAGGTTACCTATTTAAAGAAAAAATAAAAAATGAATTTATAGTCGGTGTGAGTACTGGAGTTTCACTTTGTTTGGCTGAAAATCTATGTAAGGATAATAAAAGAAATATTGTAGTAATATCAGCAAATGGGATCACAAATCCCAAATTATCTAAACAATTCAGATGAAATTAATTTTAAAATTGGAAAGAATTATATGATATTTTAAACATCTAATTTACATCCTATCAATACAAACTCCGCATAATTTAATATCTCGTGTATCACTCGTATAAATTGGATATTTACTATATTTTGTTTTTTGTGTATATTCATCGGTTGACACATACAATGCTCTACAATAAGAATCATCACATACATTACTATGAACATTCTTACATAATGTATATGTTTCTGTAACTACTTTGACACGTTCTCTGGCATATCCATATAAGAATGGATCGGTATAATTTTTATTTTTACACCAAGAATTTAATCGTTTATTATAAACTTCTCTATATTCTTCAATAAGCGGTTTACCTAATATCTTAGCCATATCTTTGTATCTCTGTTCTCGTTCACCTAGTTCTGATGAATCTTTTACATTACAACAATTAGCACATAATCCACACTCACCTGAAAAACAAGGTGCTGAGGAATATATATCACATTTTGGTGCTTTTTTCACTTTGATATCTTCCTGTTTTGGTTCTTGAACCTTTTTCTTGTAGTGTTGGAATTTACGCCTTTGGAAACCCATTTTAAGTATTTTACTTTACTTACATAAAAAATATTTAAATCAAATTTTTGATGAATACTATATATAATGACAAAATATCTTGTAAATGAATATTTTTATGAAGATGATTTATTTTCAGTTTTAGATACAAAAACATACAATAATTTAAATGAAATTATTCAAATGGTAAGTAAAAAATATAAGGGTATGAAACATTATATGACATTAACAGAGGGCGATGATAAATATATTATAAGATTCAATGGAAATGATAAAATATGTTTTATTGTTGAAGAAGTTTAGAAATTAATTCTCATAGTTTGACTACGTCTAACACTGAAGAGACAGTTATTAAATGCATCTTATCATTCGGTTATTTTATCCTTAGTGCCTTCTCAGAAAATTATGAGAAATATTGTGGTTTCTTTCGGGTACGTGGTCCGGAAACTGTTGTAGAAAAGAAACCACGTGGTGGGTTTCTGCGAGGTGGTAATTCAGGTTCAGGTTCAGATTTTTCAACAAATGCTTCTTTTAAATCATCTTTCTCTGTAGTTTTCATAAATTTTTCATATTGTTTTTGATGATATTTAGATACAGGTGGTGATTTAGATTTTTCTGCCGTATCAATAACATATTGTTGAACTTTTTTCATTTCTTCACGACTACATTCTTTTTTACCTTTCATGAAATAAAGAGTGGGTTCGGCATAATCATCGCCATGATTATCATATTTTAATGTTATACCAAACTTCGTTTTAATACCATTTAAAAATGCCCTATATGATCCAGGTTTACCAGTAGTTCTAATATGTTCTAATGCTTCATCAAAACTCATAGATTTCCCCTGTTTAGGAGATGACATTGGCTTAGGTGAAGGCATCTGTTCCGGTTCTGCCACTTCACTTTTCTTTGGCAAACCTCTTCTTTTTTGTGTTTTTTCTTTCGGTTTATTAATACAACGACCTGTCTTAGGATTTAGTATCTTTCCTGGTGGACACTCTTTTTCGGGTTTACCGGTTGATTTTGGTTCTTCAAAACCAGGTTTATCAAATTTCTTTGGCAAACCTCTTCTTTTCTGTGTTTTTTCCTTCGGTTTATTAATACAGCGACCAGTTTTAGGATTTAGTATCTTTCCTGGTGGGCACTCTTTTTCAGGTTTCTCTGTTGGTGGTTTATCTGTGAGTCCTTGTGAAACTTTAGGAGAAGATTTACTTTCCAGTTCTTTTATTCTTCCATCTCTTTTCTGAACCATTTTTTCAACCATATCTCTTATATCTCTAAAGGTTGAATGTACTAAAAATACATCTTCACATTCGGATTTTAATTCTTTCTCAAAACCATCTAAAACATCTTTAAATTCATTAAAATCACTCATTTTATAATATGTTATATTTTTTTTTAAACTATTAGTTATTATTTAAAAATCATTTTATTATTAATTATAGTATCAATGCCTAAAAATCAATTATTTAAAAATATACCCGATTTACAAATTGTTCAATCTGTACTTGAGGCTTTCGGTCTTGAAAATATAGAAGACACGAGATTATTTACAAAAGAACATATGATAGATGTAGAAACTGTTCAGAAATTAACCACATTAATACCTACATTACAAGAATATTATCTCCCTTGTAAGGGTAAAATATATTTAACAGATTTAAATGAAAAAAAATGTATTACAATTTTAAGACAATTTATAAAAATACATCATTATAAATGTATTAGTCATGAAAAAAGTATTAAAGGAAAAAAACAAGCTACTTATCGTTTATTATATTCAGAAGAAGATTATTTAAAATCACCTATGAGCCATGAATCACAAGGAGTAGTCGTTAGTTTTGATTAAATTTGATTTAAAATTACTCTTAGTAATTAAATAGATAAAATGTCTTTGCGAAGATGAATAAAAATATAGATTTAGAATATCCCGATATACCATTAAAACAATATCCATATAAATTTAATAATTTATTCGCTCAGGAAACTTGTAAAGTAGCAGTTAATTATTGGATATATGATAAACATAAGAGAGTAGTTGTCCATACTGGTTCAAGTAGAGCTTGTGGATGTAATCATAATAAAACTTCTATTCACGCTGAGCAAAAAGCATTTGAAATATTAAGAAAATATAAAAAAAATAAGAATTTACAAATTTATATATGGAAATGGGGTAAATGTGGTGAATTAAAATCCGCTTATTGTTGTATATCTTGTAAAAAATTATTAACAAAATACAATTATGAAAATAATATCTTTACATTTAACGAAGGTAAAGTTGTAAGTGCTATTGTAGAGAATCCTATCTTGTCTCTTGGATATATGATTAAATATGGATTGACTTATTAATTAATTTTTTTTAGTTCTGTAATTTCTTCTTTAAGATCTTCAATTTCTGATTCAAGTTTAAATTCACTGTCCTGAAGTCTTCTTACCCTTTCTTCTGCTATCTGTAAATTTAAACGTAAATTATCAATAATATCATTGTAATATTTTTCAACTTCTTTTACTTGATCATATTTGTTAATATTTTCTTTTACTGAACTCATTTTATTAATATTTTAAATTAATTTCATAATATTTATTTTAATCAAATTTTAAATATATATTTAATATATTTTCTGTGACCAATAATATCCTATAAATTCATCTTCATTTTTTAAATATTCTATTTTCTCTAAGACCACTTTTTTAAATTTTTTATATTTTAATAGAGATTTATTTTCACAAATATATTGAAATATTTTATCAAAATGAATTATTTTTTCATCATGTTCCATAGTTAACCATCTATAATCATTTAAATATTCTTTTATTTGATTTATAATCATTTCTTTATTTTGAATATGATAATTCTGTCTTGTATTATAATTATGTTTCACTTCTAAATTAAAAATTTTCCTACAAATAGGACATTTATCTGAATGTGTTGACCAATTATTAATACATTCATAACAAAAAATATGACCACAAAATATTTTAGTAGGTTTTTTATATGAATCTAAACAGATGATACAAGACATTAATAATAATCTAATATAAATTCCTTTATATCATTTAATATAGTATCACTATATAGTTTCACTGATTTATATTTTAACCTTTTATCGTGTTTCTTGTGTATATCATGAATAATATGATATATAGCGAATTTACACATCTTCTTTTAAATATATTTAAATATATTTAAATATATTTAAAATAATGTACCTTGTTTATCTTTTAAAATGTGAAAATTATTCTTATGTTGGTATGACAAATGATTTTACACGGAGATTACGTCAACATAATGGTGAAATTAAAGGCGGAGCTAAATATACAAGTAAACGTAAAGGATGGTATCCTGTATTAATTATAGATGGATTTTTAGATATGAAATCTGCGATGCAATGTGAATGGCGTTTAAAACATTTCGCAAGAGGTCATGGAAGTGTGAGAGGTGTGAGAGGTAAATTAAAATATTTATCAAAATATTTATACACTGAAAAAGAAATAAAAGGATATGATACAGGAGGCGAACCAATTATAGAAAACCGGAAATGGACAAGTAAATGTGAAAATTCTATCTGCGATCAAAATTTAACTTTTTATATTGATGATGATTATGTAGAATATTTTAATGAATATAATCATAATTATACCACCAAAGAATTATATATGAAATAATTATATATGAAATAAATCTTCTAATATATATATAATGAATAAATTTTTTATCGGTGGTTTAATGATAGGGTTAGGGGCAATAACTCTTTTACTAACAACTGGTTATGTTTCTGGTATGAATAGTATGTTAGATACTGTATTTATAGATACCGAAGATTTTCAATACAGGTGGAAAGCATTATGGTTAAGTGTCTTTTTAGTAATCGGTATTTTATTATCAAAAAAATTTAAACGAGTTGAAAGTCTTCCATTAAACGCATTTACATTCTTAGGATTTTTTATTCTCGC
>Ga0136655_1000091_pt1 | contig 37453 bp, 28 predicted proteins | sample CPBDNA_2_FD_94863 | JGI IMG/M metagenome (GOLD analysis project Ga0136655, IMG submission 94863) | Freshwater to marine salinity gradient microbial communities from Chesapeake Bay, USA - CPBay_Spr_15_0.8_DNA (version 2) | ecosystem: Environmental > Aquatic > Marine > Coastal | place: USA... | reverse complement strand
GGGTCGATCGCGCTCTTGAGCGCTTTCATCATGGAAATCTCCGATTCACCGCGGGACAGGTGCAGGTAGGCGGCCTTCATGCGGCCGATCCCATGTTCAGCCGAGATCGAACCACCTAAACGCGCGACGAGTTCCAAGACATCGCGTTCCATTTCCTGACCCGCTGCTGGGGTTGTGAAAAATATGTGGAAATTCCCGTCAAGTAGGTGCCCGAAGATCACAACTTGAGTTACGCCATCACGATCGAGTAGATCACACAACTGCGTGTAGGCGTCCCCCAAAATACTTTGCGGGAAACTCACATCGAGTTTATGAGAAACCCCGACCTGTTCGACGGCACAACTTTCGGTGACGCGTTCACGCAGAGCCCATAATTTTTCACGGTCGGTGGCATCAAGCGCGACGATTAAATATTCATGTTGGGCTAAGGTCTCAAAATCTAAGTCACCGCGAACTTCGAGTAGTAGGTGGAAGGCGGAATCGAACGGAACCGAGATCCCTGTAACTCGATGCACGCATTCAACACTTGCTCGGTCAATAACTTCAGCTGCAGAAATATTTCCGATGAACCCAGCGGCTGTATCTAACGCCGCAGAAATCGAGTCGACGCCGAATACCAAGAGTTGTGTTGCAACCGGTCGGTGCAGCTGGACGCGCACTTTCGTGATCACGGCCAGTGTTCCTTCTGATCCGCATAGTAATTGCGTTAAGTCGTAACCCGTATTGTCCTTTGCCAGTCCGCGCAATGTTGAGATCACTTCACCGCTGGGAAGTACCGCTTCGACTCCGACAACTTGCTTGCGCATCATGCCCTGAGCAATCACGTGAATTCCACCAGCGTTCGTAGCCGTCATTCCACCGATTGTTGCGGAGTCTCGTGCTGCGAGATCAACACCGAATTCTAAATCATGCGTTGCTGCGAACGCCTGCAATTGCGCGAGCGTTACTCCTGAACCCACGGTCACTTGCCCACTGTTGGGGTCGAAGTCTTCGAAGGTGCATAGATAAACAGTGGAAAGCAAAAGCCCATCGAGTGGCACAGATCCGCCAACCAGCCCCGTATTCCCACCTTGGGCGGTCACACAGACGTCATTCTCTGAGCACACGCGAATTAGTGCGGATACTTTCGCGGTGGTCGAAGGGCGAACGACGGCAAGGGCCTCCCCGCGGAAATTTCCGGTCCAGTCGACCAAGTAACCCGCCATGGCCTCGGTGCTGGTCAGAATCCGATCGGAGCCCAACGCACTCTGCAGGGCAGCGACCAAGTGGGATTGCGACACCCCTGCATCATTCCACGCAAGCCGCGAAGCCGCGGCCAATAGACTTCGAGTGTGACGAAGCAGCAACCGAATACCGGCACCGAGCTGTGGCAGCGCGCCAAAAAACTGATCCCCGGCGGCTCAATGCTTCTGAGTAAGCGTGCCGAGATGTATCTACCCCAAGGGTGGCCCGCATATTTTGACCGAACCGAGGGCTGCAGCGTGTGGGATCTTGACGGGCGAGAGTTCAAAGACCTAGGCCTCATGGGTGTTGGCACCAATATTTTGGGTTACAGCCGACCAGAAGTGGACTCGGCTGTTCTCGCAACCGTTAACAAGGGAAACCTGTCAACCCTGAACGCACCCGAAGAGGTGTACCTCGCCGAGAAGTTGGTCGAGTTGCACCCGTGGGCGGACATGGTGCGGTACGCCCGCAGTGGTGGTGAAGCGTGCGCGATCGCAGTGCGCATTGGTCGCGCCGCAAGTGGGAAAGACAAGGTCGCTTTTTGTGGTTATCACGGTTGGCACGATTGGTACCTCGCAGCGAATTTAAGTTCCGATGATTCACTCACAGGTCACCTGCTCCCAGGGCTTGAACCCAACGGTGTACCCAAAGCACTTACAGGGACTTCGATTCCATTCCAATTCAATGACCTCGAGCAAATTACTCAGATCATGGAAAGCGACGATCACATCGGTGTGATCTACATGGAGGTGCAGCGGAGCGACCCGCCCGCACCTGGTTTCTTAGAAGGTGTACGCGCACTAGCGACCAAGCACAACGCTGTTTTAATTTTCGATGAATGCACGAGTGGGTTCCGCAGGGAGCTCGGTGGCATGCATGTGCACTACGGGGTTGAACCCGACCTTGCATCATTTGGCAAGACACTGGGTAATGGTTACGCAATCACAGCCGTCATTGGTCGCGCCGAGGTTATGGAGGCCGCCCAAACCAGTTTTATCTCGAGTACTTTTTGGACCGAGCGAATCGGGCCAACCGCAGCCCTTGCAACCCTTGACGTAATGGAAAAGGAAAGTGCAACGCAGCGGGTGCACGAGATTGGCATTGGCGTACAACGGCAGTGGGAAAAACTCGGCGCCGATGCTGGGCTGACTGTGACAACAGGCGGGCTCCCTGCACTGGCAAACTTCGCTGTTGCAGGACTAGACCCGCTCGCGGTCAAGACGTACATCACTTCACGCATGTTGGATCAGGGTTACCTCGCGGGCAACTCGCTCTACGTTTCCCTTGCTCACACAGATGCAATCCTTGATCAGTACTACGAAGCACTCTCAGTTGTTTTCGCTGAACTCGCTCAGATGGATGACACTCAACTTGCCAGCGCATTACCCAACGGAACCGCCCAAGCGGGATTCAAAAGACTGACCTAGTCAACTCTTGCAGGCGCGGGCAACACTGTGTGCAAAATCAGCCCACGTCGGAATCCGCGAAGAATCAATTTCGGACTGCAATTCCTCAACATTTCCTGGTTGTGAATAGGTTTGGAACAGGTCGACCAAATTCCCGTGATCAAATCCCGAGTGTTCCCGCGCACCCATACCCCGCATTAACTCAGCCGCGGGTTGAATCCCCCCGAACACGACGGGCGTGCCTGTGGCGATCGCTTCGAGTACCGGAATTCCGTATCCCTCGGTTCCCAAAGCGAGGAATACGTCTGCGCTAGAAATGAGTTCGCTGACCTGCGCATCGGTGGCGCCCTTCACCCAAGTCACACTCGAATTCGACTCACTTGCCGTCGCAATGGCGGAATTTATACTGGAATCCGAAGATGAACCACCACCAACAAACACCAACTCGGCCTTCAGCGGTTGCGCGTCAAGAAATGCATGCAGGATTTCACGCGGCATTTTACGTGACTCGAGCGTTCCTAATCTGATGAACCGAACGGGGCCTTGTGAATCACGCGGTGGTTGCACTGGAACGTGATCACCACCGGGGTGCGCAACTTCGGTGTACAGATTCATGGGCCTGCGCAACCCGCGCCACAACTCTTCACGCGCGTAGTCCGAAATACAGACCACCCGGTCGGCTTGGGCTAACTGGCGAAAGTAGTCGCTAACAAAGGGAACCGTTCCTGCTGGGAAACGGTAGTTGGCGGGTTCGGTCATGGGCAAGGCGTCAAACCCGATCATGACACTGATCATGCTGGCATGGAAAATTCGGAATCGTTCCAAAACAGAGGGTAGGTAACTCACTTCGGGCAACAGCCAGCAGGTGTAGAGGGAGAGCAGATCGGCACCACGCACCCTCGGCCCGGCAGCTGTTTCAATCGCCGTGCGGACAAGCTCGCGCAGATCTGACCCAGCCTCGGCTTCGGCAAAAGGAACCGACAGGATCCCAACAGCCTGATCCGGGCTTAGCAAGGCAAATAGGTCACCGTCCGGGAAAACAAAGTCGGCTTCAATTTCATGTGCTGGCCAATTGATGGCGAGTTGCTGTAATACCCGCTGGATTCCTGAACCATAGGGGTCGCGTGCGAACTGTTCAACGTCAATTCCTACTCGCACGGCTAGCTCACCTCCGGATTCGTATTCATATTCGTATTCATATGAACACTGTCGTGCAGCACGGCAAGGAGCTCACGCGCATATTTTTCCGGGGAGTGGGATTCCAAGTACTCCAAGCGCAATTTTTCTCGCCGTGAATCTGGTAGCCGGTTCTTCAACAGTTGCTCGACACTTTGGGCGACCATGACCGGGCTCACGTATTCAGGGACGGCGGAAACAAATGCGGGTGCATCAATGTCCTGGACCAGACCGCTGCTGGCGACGCTGGGAACCCCGAAGCCCGCAAGGTCGGCGAGTGGTCCGCTGACGCCGAGGAGTGAACTGATCCGCAGCTGGATTCCGATGTCGGTTGCCAAGAGGTAGTCGCGGAATTCTTCGTCACTCAAGAAACCTGTGATTTCACAGTCAACAAGACCCGCACGTGCGGCTTGCTCATTGAGTTTCGCAACTTCAACTTCAGACCCGGAGCCCGCCAAATGCAGGCTGACCGGGTAACCCCACTGCTGTAACCACGCGGCGGATTCGATCACCAGATCACTCATTTTGGTGCGGATGTCGATGAATCCAAGGCTGGTGAGATGAATTCGATCTGGGTCAAATCCCAATCGTGCTTTCGCATCTTCGCGCAATTGCGGGGTGATCTGCGCAAATTCCGGGGTGCGGTAATTTGGGAAAGTGAGTACAACCGGTTCAACTCCGGTCTCTAACGCAATTCGCGCATGTGATGCCGGTGAATGGTTCACAAATGTTTGCGCATTTCGTGCGACCTCCCACAGACCGGCATTTTGCAACAAGCGCATGTCTGAGATCTGCTGATCAATTGGTGGGTCAATACCCACTGGCGTTGTTGGATTGTCGGTTCGCAACATCAGTTCCTGCAGTCCACCGATTCCGCGAAGGGCCATGTAGAACTCGTTCATGCGGGTGTCGTGAGCAACGACAACACACTTGGCAATTTTTGTCAGCTCGATGAACGGCAGGTGAAAATGCGAGTTACCTACGACGCTGACCAATACGTCATGTTCGTGCTCACCATTATGCGCAAAAAGTTTTTCAACCGATGCAACGTTCACATTGACACCGGGCGGTAGCGAGGCAAGGACGTCTGCATCACTCGTGGTGTAGACGGTCAAATCAGCCAACTTGGCCAACTCGATTCCAATGATTGTCGAGAAATCCGCGACCCCAGATTTCTGCGGAGCCCACGGCGTGGCGAAGCCAATATTGAGACGCGAACCCAACTCACGGGGCTTGGGAGCAAGAATCGATCGGGCATAAGGACCTTGAGCCTGCACAGAACCGCGGATCGCCGCTTCAAGTGATACGTGTTTGTGTCCGGCAAGGTGTTTTTTCTGTTTGACGTGAGTGTGAGAGTTCGAGGCATGCTTGGAAATTGCTGCGGCAAATGAATCCAGATCCGCAGGGTTAGCCAGGTAGCTCCCAGAACCGATCAGTTCCCGGTGGGCGGCAATGTCAGAGGCGACAATCGGGGTTCCCGCGCTGACCGCTTCAAGGATGGGCAAGGACAGCCCTTCATCAAATGAAGGAACAACAATCAAACTTGCAGAGGCAAGTAGGGCGGCCATTTCAGAGTCACTAATTCGACCAAGTGCGGTTGCCTCGCCCGGACGCATTGCTGCAGCAATTGACAAGTGGTGAACGTGATCACCACGATGCGCCATACCGAGTACGTAAACCTCTCGAGTTGGGTCGGCACTCGTTGCCACACCAATTGCGGCGAGGGCTCCGAAAGTGTTCTTGCGGGCTTCATCGCCCGTCATTACGACAATGGGTCCAGCATTTTCCCTGGTAATTACCGTGGCACCCGTGGGTTCAATTGCTACCGGCCATGCGACCTGGGCGGTAAATGAACCAGAATCAATTCCACGCCCGGACATAAACTCGGTCAAACCAGATTTGGTGAGGGCAGAAATACATAGAAACTCGTTGTAGTGGCTTAGTGCGTCAAGGCTGGCTGCGTATTCAATGCGCGGGGCAACATGGCGCAAATAAACACTCGGGTAGTGCAGGGGAATAAAGTCAAAAACAATCGCTGTCTTTTTCACGTTGCTACGTAATAACTCAATTATTGGGTCGGGTGAGGCCGTCATGGGTGAGGGCTCAATAAGTTGGCCAAATATTTCCACCTGCTCGGGCCGAACAACACTCACCAATTCGCAGTCACCTATAAGTTCGTCCGGTAAATCACTCAAGCTTGTGTCAACCAACAACACAAGCTGCCCCGGCTGAGCGCTTTGTTGCACACTTTCAAGGGCCGCCAAGGCGAAGCGCCCAATTCCACGAGCACCAAAAGATGGTGTTTGAAGTGAACGGGCGTCAAATAAAATCTTATTGCCAACATGCGCTGAATCCTCGGTCGCTTGATGTCCTGCGGCTAAACGGAGCCGGGTGCGCAAAGCAGCTGTGGTTCGCCCAAGTTCATCGTTTACACCATCGGTTCGAGTGTCGAGTAACGCGTCAGAATCAAATGGACCCAAGGCAATCCACTCTTGTACAGCAGCAACCTGTTCACCGGTGAGCGCACCGAGTCCACAGCCAGAAAAGGGCACTTCGGGTTTCAGCTTTGGGTTCACCCAAGCGGTAACGGGTTCGGGGAGCGGGCCGAGAAATGCCGGGTCGGTGTAGACCGCCAGGGCAGGGTTGACAATTCGCAAGTGTCGTTTGCGCACGGTCCAATTGCGCAGTGGGCTGGGGAGTTTCGTGGTCACACCCAATGCTGTTGCTTTCGTTCTGCGCAACACTTTGTCAATTGGCTCTGCGATCCGGTGCCCGCGTGATTGCTGGATTGCCGCGAGATGAGCATTCACGCGCGCTAACTCGGCGTCACGTTTATGGCTTTCCTCAACATCACTAGCTTGATTGAGTACAAGTGCGCGCTGCCAAGCAACGCGGTTATAGGACTTATTGGAGAGTTGTTCGCGTGACTCACTCGTGCTACTAATCCAGCCGTATTTACCCGCGTCAATTGGATTGAGGGGAACAGCAATCGACTCGGCAAGGTCAGCGTGCTCACCTGCGACATACCAGCGATTGATCCCGTCAAATGCGGCATCGATGTAGTTGTGCTCAAGGAGGCGGGACTCCCAGGCAGTGTGATTGGGAATTTTCGTGTCTGCATCAATTGCTTCAATGCACACAACCCACGGGCGAACCACATCTAAGTTCAACCCCTCGAGCACCAAAGGTTCAGCACCTTCAACGTCAATGCTCATAAAGTGAATTGGTGAATCAAGTCCCAGTGTGGATTCGACAATGTGATTCAACGTGGCGGTAGCAACAGTGAACTCACTGACCCCAAAACCGGCGGCACCGGCTGCCCGCGCTTCAACTTCACTCAGGGTCCCCAGACCCGTCCCGGCTACCCGGTAGAAGGTGATTTCCCCCGCACGATCCCCAGCTGCCATTTCAACGACGTGGTCCCCTAGTCGGTGGCGCCGAAGTTCAGCGGCAAAGTCGGGGTCCGCTTCCACCAGCACCCCGCGCCAGCCCAGTGAATACAGGCTCGCGGTGATCGAGAGCTCAACCGGGTGGTTAGCGCCGACATCAACGTAGGTGAAGTGGCCCGAGGCCGGAAGCTCCACTCCGGTAAAGGCCCGCCACAGCCGGACATCCTCACCATTTTGAGCGTAGGAGATCAGGCGCGACACGCCACAAGACTAGATGCCGTGGCCCTCTGGTTGGAATCAGCACGCCGATCTCGGCTGTGACCGGGGCAACCGTGCCGAGCAGTATTTCGATTGGGAGACTTGATCTGCACGCAGGTGCCGAACTTGTACTCTGAGTGAGTGGGTTCTCCTGAGCACGTGCAATTGGTCGTTGTTGTGCCCACCTTTAACCCACCTGCGAATCCGAATCTGGAAAAACTTGTCACCACTCTCGCATTGAGTGGATTCCCGGTTTTAGTTTCCGATGACGCAAGTGTGGTCACCCATGATCCTGCGTTACATCAATTGCGCGATATTCCAGGCGTGCGAATTACCCGGCACCTGCGCAACGAAGGGATCGCTCGGGGACTGAATGAAGGTCTGGAGCTTGCCCGCACCGTCGGCGCGACATGGTTGTTGACCGTGGATCAGGACTCACTCGTGACTTCCGATTACATTCCTACACTTCTCAACTTCGCAAACACGATTAATAACCAACTGTGGACCGACAACCCAATTGGTGCTGTTGCCCCGGCCAGCATCAGTGACGCCAGTGGAGAGATCACCTACCCCACCACAGTGCTCCAGACCTCGAGGGCAAACAGCCTGCTAACAACAGAGGAAGTAATGCAGTCAGGTGCCTTGTGGAATGTGCAGGCACTTGATCGGGTTGGTGGTTTCGACTCGGACTTGGCAATGGACGCTGTGGACGCAGCAGCATGTTTACGTTTGCGTGAAGCCGGATTCGTCATCGCAGTGACCGCCGAAGTCACCATTTCCCACAATCTGGGAGCGGCGCGTCAAGTGCGCCTATTTGGTCGCTCCGTCACCGTTACGGGGCATTCGCGTTCGCGCCGAGCCTCAATAATTAAAAATCGACTCACACTTGCCCCTGCTGAATTTAGGCAATCACCCAAACACGCGCTGCGAACCCTGCGCCGGGTCGCGGTCAACGAAGTACTCGGTTCAGTTATGCCAAAGCCAAAGGAAAAGAAAGACTAAGCACACAAGGCTCGGGTCACACTTGGCGTATCAATGCAAACGCCGTATGGTGGAGTGAAGCAACTCGCGGGAATCGAAGGGAGTCCACATGCGCAAAGTTCTTATGGCAGTCCTGACCGCGTCCCTGATATTGAGCGTTCCGGCCGTAAGCGCCAACGAAGCCAGCGCCGTTAATCCGCGAACAATCGAGGCAAGTGGAACATTCACTTTCACCACAAGCGCCGGAATCCTGCCAACGTGGACCAGTGCCGGGATTGCCTTAGTTGGGATTTCACCCGGCAGTGTGATCACCACCAGTGCATCGCTCAACGCTCGGATTACGTTGCCAGTTGTAGCTAAAACTCGAACGGCGAATGCAACCGCCGGTGGTTTTCGATTCCTGAACTCCGAGACCGGAGAGAGTGTGCGCTGCCAAGTGCCCACGATCGACACCCGTGCCCGCCTTGTCGGCTGCGTACTGGCCGACGGCACCAGTAGCAATTTGTTTGTGATCACCGAGATAGCTGATCGATTTAAAGTGCGTGACGACGGGAACATCACAACGTATTTTCGCGGAATCGACCTCTCATTTGTTGACAGTGCAACCGCCGCCCGCATGAACACCGAGCTGGGAACCAATGTGTTCAGCGCGAGTGTCACCGTTGCCCGCGGCGCCCTTGAAGTAAGCCGGGAGTTATCCACAAGCCCGTAATTCGTGATTGAAGTTGCCCCGCTTCGGGCATAACCATGGTGACCTACAAAGGAGAATCACCATGAAAATCAATCGCATCTTCGCGAGCGCAATCCTCTCGATCAGTCTCGTCACTGGCGTAACGCTGGCCGTTGCCCCGGCAACCTCGGCCACCCAAATCGTGGTTGCCCAAAGCCCCACCGAGACAACACCCACACCCGCGCCGTTCACGGCAACGCCGAACTCTCAAGGCTCACTTGTGATCAAAGCCCATCCAAGTTCCCGTGTTGTCTACAAAGCCAAGGGACAGAAAGCCAAGGCGGTCAAGACCAACAAGGCCGGCCTGGTCCAGATCAAAAAACTCACTCCGGGCGTGAAATTGACCCTCACCACCAAAATTGCTGGAGCCACTAAGCGGATCACCGCCGTACCTGAAGGCCAAGTGGTCGCCGCAAACAACTTGCGGGTCCTCACCACCGAAATCCCCGGCCAACTGCAACTCACTTGGCAGCACGTGAACACACCAGCCCAGGGCGCTGTGTCCTACACCGTTACCGCGGCGCCAATCGGCTCGACGACTGATGCAATTACCGGTACAACAACGAGCAACGAGTTCGTGCTCACCGACCTTGACCTCAACGACCGTTTCGAATTCAGCGTCACGGCAGAAAACACGATCAGCCGGGCAGCCCCAACCATGGCCCTCATGACCAAAAGCCTGAATCAACTACAGGGTAAAGCCGTGGTGGCAACACCGATTACCCCCGTGAAGCCGGCGACCACACCCGTGGCTACACCTGCTCCAGCCCCTCGCCCAATCGCACCGGTTGGTCCCTCAACCAAAACGATCTACCTCTGCCCGGACACCTTCACCGAAGTTGGCGGCCTGTGCGAGAAGTCAATGGCTTACACGTTCACAACCGCGGACTACACCTACCACCCGGAGTCCCGGACCGAGAGCTGCTCGGGTCCTGACTGCCCCGGCAGCGTGTACATGGACATGGGGTACATCGAGTCACCAACATGGGGTCAGGTGCACTGCCCCAACGGCGGTACCGTCTACGGCAAAACCTGCATGGCGTGGAGCACCTCGAGCAAACAGGTGACCCACCAGGTGAAGGACGCCACACCAACTGGGTTCACCGACACCGGATCTATCTGGTCCAAAAAAGATGAACTCCCCGCCGGCTACACCGACAACGGCAGCAACTGGGTCAGCACAACGGCCAAGATCGCCCGAGTAGTTCCCGCGTAAACACTCCCGCCTCTGTCAGTCCGTCAATTAGACCCGCTCGTCTCCACTGGAACACAAAAAGCGGGTCTAATTGACAGTCAACGCCATACCGAAATGTGGGGAGAGCCACGCTGTGGGGGTTCAGCGTTAGACTCCGTAAGCACGTAAATGCGCTGCGAGCACTGATCCACCAAACAAACGGAGACCCATGGGAAACATTGCGTTCTTGATCGCATTCCTGGCACTCCCAGTGCTCTCCTTTATATGGGTGCGGTCAATCACGTGGCTCGTCATCTGGATTTTTGCGTCAGCCGCAGTTGTCGGGTCACTCATTGACGTCAGTGTGCGTCGGGGAAACCTGTGGGATCTGCCCAGTCTGCAGTTCGCATTATTAGCCAGTCTGCTGATCGTTGCGATAGCAGCGTTCTTCTCACGGAAACTGCGACCGGGGGCAAGTGTCAAAATTCAAGCAATCGCAATTGGCGCCCCCGTTGTCATCGCTTTCATTTTTATCATAATTTCCCGACTTTTGGCCATTGGTCACGCTGGACCGTGGACCGCTGTCGGTTACTTTGTTCAACGGATCTACGCCGAGGACAACGCCAAGTGGCTGGACTTCAGTGGGCAACTTTTGTCAGGTGACCCGGTTAATCAGGGTGTGCCCATGGGTGGGCCCTTACAACTAGCCGTGGTTTTCGCAGCCACCGCGTTTGCGGTGATTTCCCAACTCGCATTCGGTGGAGTCAATCAGGTCTTTGTCGCCTCCAACAGCATTCTGTTCCTACAATTCGGGCTCGCTGCTATTTCACCCATTATTCTTGCGCCATTTGTTGAAGCGAAATTAAAAAACACAGACAAAACTCGATTGAAGTTCCCGGCACCTGTGATCTGGGCCGCTGCGATCGTGATCATGGCCGCGAGTTTTGCCGTCAGTGGCCTAGGACACCTGACCTTCCAGTACGCCTTCATTGTCGCCGGGCTGTGGATCTCGGTATTCCTGGTCGGCTCCAGCGTCCCGCACGCACGCGTACTCACCAGCGTTGCTGCGGCGGTCCTCTTAATTGTGTGGTTCCCGTTGATCCCGATCAGCATTCTGATTTATGCAGCACTGATCGTGTACCTGACCCGTGCGCTCATTAAAAATTCCGGCAACCGTCGCTCTCTGGTGATCCCGATCGCGGCGACACTGATCACCCTCGTATTTGTTTGGGAAGCAACCGTCAACACGCTGACCTACATTTTCGATCTCGGAGCCGTCTCCGCGAGCGGAACAGGTGTCACCGAGACATTTGGCGGTGCACTTGGCGCCAGCGCGCACGCGATCGTCGATACGTTAATGCCGACACTTGAAGTTCTCGACAGTTCTGGGGGCACTGAGTTAGCATCGCCAATTCTTTCAATCCTTGCTTTGCTGACCGCGGTGCTCGCACTCATCAACGTAAACCGCCGCCTGGGATCACGCGCAGCAACCGCGCTCGCATTCGCCCCGCTAGCGCTGATCGCTACCTACGCATTCGCTTTGGGAACCCTAGGCACCTGGTACTCCGGTTCCGGCCCGAACTACGGCGCCCAAAAGATGACCTTCTTCGCGGTCATTCTCACAATCGTGGCGTGTACACCCCTTGCGATCATGGAAATCGATCGCTCAAGAATAAGACTCACCCCGGCCCGCGTTGGCGCAGTCGTAGGGATTGTGTTCCTGATCTCAATCGATGGACTCTTGCCGCGCGCCATGACCTACACGAGCCCCGAGCAGTGGCCGAGCACCGAACTGAACCGCAACTACTGGTGGCCGGCTGAAGTTCGCGCCACCTCGGATCAAAGTATTGCCTCCAGCCCTGTTGGCTGCGTCTACCTCGAGCCGGGCGACACGCTTCCCACCGTCCTCAAAGACGGGCAGCGCATGTACGCCTGCACCCGGATCCTGGCGGGCCTTTCCGGCATGGATTCAAGTGCCCAAGGACTCGTTGACTATCAGCGGCGCGAGTGGTTCACCAATGAAGCAGCGTGGCTCAACGAGTACCCGAACCTGCAGCTGCTTCCCCCTGAAGTCCGCGCCAAGCAACTGATCCTGATCTCAGGGAATAACGACGTAGTCGGCCTAGAAACCATTGATCGCCTCATGCAGCGGTACAAACCGGAGTGGGCCAAGTAAAGTCGTCCCTCGTGAGTCGGATTTTGGTGGTTTTTCCCAGCCTGCATGAGGGTGCGACGATTACCGACCTCGTTGCCGAAACCACCGGACACCTGCCCGAACACGAACTGTCGTTCCTGATCGCAGACGATTCCCAAGGCACCGACCCCGACCTGAACACCCTGGCGCAAACAGATTCACGTGTGCGCCTGTTCACCCCGACCTCCCGGCTCGGTCACCAGCGCGGCCTGACCGCGGCCTTGCGCGAGATCAAAGACGAACTCCCCGGCTTTGACGCGGTTGTCACCATGGACGGCGACGGTGAAGATCGCACAGCCGATATTGCCAAACTCATTGCCCCGGTACTGAGTGGCGAAGTGAACTTGGCTCGCGCCCAGCGTGGCAAGCGCAGTGTGCACCGCAGTTTCTCCCTGGGTTACTTGATCTACCGTGGGATTTTCCGCACACTCACCGGCATGAAAATCACGAGTGGCAACTTCGCGGCCGCAAGTGGTGTCTGGTGGCACGACGAACTTGATTCGAAAATGTGGAACCTGACATTCAGCGGAACCTTGGCCAGCATTAATGGCCGTGTCGCTGACATCCCGTGTGACCGGGATCCACGCCGGGTGGGCAAGTCCCGCATGAACTTCTCTGGCCTGATCGGTTACGGTCTGATGTTCGCTCTACCGTTCTCACTAAAAATAGCGGTTCGGGCGGCGGTGCTCACCGCTTTCGCAGCGATCGTGTCGATCATCGCTGTGATCACGGTTGTTGCCTTGCGCATTTTCACCGAAAGTTCAACACCGGGCTGGACCACCACTGTGGCATTTGGTGCCGCAGGTGTTGTGTTGATCGCATTTGTTGCCCTCACCAGCGCCCTCGTGCTCTACGCCGCAACGATGTCCGGGCGCGCGGATGCAGGACGCATAACTCGCACATGAACATAAAAAACATTAAAGCTCTGACTGCCCGCGACAAAGTCTTACTCACCCTGCTCACCCTGCTCGCCCTGGTGATCTTGGCGCTGTATTCCTCGTGGGGTCGACCGCTGTGGTTGGACGAATACTTGCATTTTGTGTTCGGTGGTTTCGACTCAATCGGTGATGCCTGGGGCGCGGTTCAGACCAGCACTACCAACATAAATCACGGTCAGACCGGGTTTTACATGATGCTGGACTTCGCGCTGCTGAAAACTTTTGGCGCGAATTTATTCATGATGCGCCTGCCAAGTTTGCTCAGCGCCGCCCTGTTACTTTTTAGTGCGGCTCTGTTCCTGCGCCGAAAGAATCTTGGCCCGATTGCTATCGCCGCTGCATTTCTACTGTTACTGGCCCAACCCAACTTGATGTACTTCGCCGGAGAAGCCCGTCCCTATATGCCCATGGCGGCTGCTGCAATGGCAGCTCTGGCCTACTTCTCCACCGACATGCAAACCCGAACAACAACTGGCATGCGCGTGTTGATCTGGGGCAGCATGGTGTGGGGGGCGCTCATGATGCCCTACTACTTGCTCTACCTCCCCGTGATCACGATCACGGCCTACCTGATCGCCCGGCTCAACGGCGAAAAACCACGGCTCATCGAGTTTATTAATCTGCCCGTTCAAATTACCTCGGTCGTTGTGGGTCTCACCATCAGTGCTTTCACCTGGCTACGCGGCAGCCCCACCTTCAGCCGAGACCCTTGGTTAATAATCCGCCCACTCATGGACTCGGTCACCGCCCCGCAACTAATCGGATTGATTTTCCTCGGCGCCCTCATCGTGTTCACCCTGTGGCAAGGCCTGGTTCACTCCACCGACCGTGCGCGCCTGGAAAGGCAACTTGCTGCCGGCACGCTTCTGGTCTTGGTCATGATCGCAATGTCGATCCTGTTCGCGGCCCTGTCCCTCTCCCAGAGCTACTGGATCCTTCCCCGGCAGTTCATTGCCTCGCAAGCAATCATCACGGTCGCGGTGGTGTGGATACTGGCAAGTGCACTCCTCGCCAACCCCAAGCGCTACAAAGTTGCGGTTTCCACGCTGTTTGCAATCGGTGTTCTTGCCGCCGCGGGTCGGGCCAGCGTCAACCAGGTCGACAGCCTTGCGGACTGGGAGAACAACGGCTACCCCGTTGAAGGTAACCCCGGCGACCAAGGATTTCAAGGGATGGATGTAGCCGTTGCAAATCAAAACGTGATTGACGGTGGCCCCGTCCTACCCGAATTCACCGTGATCTACGACGGGCCGCGATACGGCCCAGGTGAAGACCCCCTAGAGCAATGATCAGAACAGCAATAAGCAATCGTTCAACACGCAGCGAAACAACAAGGCACGCCATATCCATTGCCGCAATCACGATCTTGCTCGCACTCGCCGCCCGTACGTGGACCGGACTGGACACCCCCGATTCCAGTTTCTACACATCCCTCGCAATTTTCGGTGACCAGATAACCGACCGCGCACCATTTGATTCCTACTACTGGACCCGCCTGGGTTATATAGCCCCGTTGCACGCGTTGTATTCGATTGTCAGCCCCGACATTGGGTTTTTTCTTTACCGCCTTGTGCTCCTAGCGGTGACGGTGACCGGCATTTATGTGATTCTGCTCAAAATCACCAAAACCAACTTCACTACCAGAATTTTCCTCACAACCGCGGCCGCTTCCAGCACAGTGATTCTGAGCTATTTGGGAAATCCGTATCTCACCGGTTTTATCTTGGCTGCAACAACGGCAGGGATCGCCCTCGCCCTGCACAGCACCCTCACGACAACGATTGCCGGTGGAATGGTTGTTGGGTGGAGCGCCCAGGTCAACCCCGCCGGCGCGATCCTGGTCGGCACGCTCTGGCTTGCGGTCTCACTTTTCACGAACAAGAAATTCAGCCATTTACTCCAAGCGGGAATAGCGGCAGCCATTACGTTTGTGCTCTTCATTGGGCTTGGTACCCAAATATTTCCCGGCCTAAATTGGTTTGACACATTCAACTCAACGCGGGAAATGAACCTCAGCGATTTCGCCAGTAGTGATTTGGTGTGGTTGCGGGATATTTCACTGCTGGTCCCCTTCGCCGTCCTACTCATCACGATTACAGCCTGGTGGCGAGATAAATCAAGTGCTCCCTACCGGCTTGCACTTGTGCTCTCCAGTGTCAGCGTGACCTTCATGTTGGTGTTCTCCCCCCTCATGGGTGGAATCGCGTTGGAGGCACCCATGTATCAATCCATGCTCTGGCCACCGGCCATGATCGCTTTCGCACTCGTCTTCGCTGAACGGATTTCCCTGGACTCACCAAGAACAAAAGCCATGGCACTTGCAGGGATCGCGGTGATATTGGCCACCGGATTCACCCAACCAACGCTGGCATTCGCCATTGGAATTCCCATTGCAATCGGTGCCGTTGCACTTTCACTTATGGGAATCAATAAATCAGTTTCATCGATTATCGTTTTTGTCGTCGTTGCGAGCACCTTCCAACTACTACAAAATTCGCGCACCGACCTGGGGCTTTACTACCTCAGCCCGTACGCGTGGGCGTTCGCCTCAAATCCCATTGAAGAAAAAATTACAACGGCAATTGACGTTCAACAATGGCTGCTGGAGAACACCACCAACCAAGACCAGATTCTTACCTGGGTGGACGGCAGTTGGACCCAAGGCGACCGCGAGCTCTACGCCGTGGCAGCCATGCAACTCTGGGGTGAGAACCGGTTCACCCTGGAAGCAACCGTAGACGACTACGGCCGCGCGATCCTCGAACGCACAAATCCCAGCGTGATTGCTCTCTATGGCCGCAGCCAGCGGGCGATTGACACCATGATCGACTCACTGAATGCGAACAACACCCCAACCTCAGCACCGCAGTGCCTTGAATTCGATTGGCCCCAGGCCAGCAACTCGAATTTCCCCGCCAACGCCGGGATCGTATGCCTGACCCGGTTGACCTCACAACAGGCGAGGTGAAGTCGCCCTCGTTGTTAGGAACGTTCAGTGGGTCGGGAAAGGTACTGGCCCACCGGAACTCCGGAAATTTGACCCTCGCTGAGGACGTGGTTTCCCCGAACAAAAGTATCAGTGACCTTGGCCGTAAGTTCGAATCCTTCAAAGGGGGTGTACTCCTGCGCCGACTCGGAATCCTCGGCCCGCACGGTCCACGTGACCTTCGGATCAACGAGCGCAACGTCCGCGTCGTATCCGGCTGCGATGACGCCTTTCGTGTGAAGTCCAAACCGCTCGGCAGGATTATGGCTGGTAAGAGCGGCGATCCGGTCGTACCCCAATCCACGCTTTGAGCCTTCTGTGACCATTCCCGCGAGGAGGTATTCGGTGCCACCAAAACCGGATTTCGCTACAAAAATATCGTCGCGAGGTTCACCGAATTTCATTTCATCTTTGCAACACGCATGATCGCTGACAACCCAATCGATGTCACCCTTCATGACGTGATCCCACAGTGCTTCAACGTCCTCACGGGGTCGCAGCGGCGGATTCACTTTGCCACCGAGACCACTCGCGGTGTGAATATCAGCGAGAAGGTGGCCAATGGTGACTTCCCTGCGGAAATTGACGTGCGGAAAAGTCTGTTGCATCAACATTGCCGCTTCGAGTGCTTTAGCGCTCGTCAAATGCAAAAGATTGATGTTGGGCAGGTTCGTCTCGTGCGCGAGATAGGACGCGATGGTGATCGCAAGGCCTTCTGAGTGAGGTGGCCGCGAATGGTGATAGGCCTCGAGCCCGGTGTATTGGCCTGACTCCTCGACAATTTTGGTGTACGCCGTCATGATTTCCGCTGTTTCACAGTGCAGGCTCAATGAAATATCGTTAGCAAGATCCGGATACATTTCCCGAGCTTTCTGGATTCCGCGCATCACGAACTCGAAGTGAGCGAGGTCGTACCTCTCGCCTTCGGGGATCATCAGGAAGTCGTTTTGACTCGTTGAACGACCGTGTAGACCGTGGCTGCCATAGAACATGAAAATTTTGAAACTCGTGACCCCGTCACGCGAAATAATCTCGGGGATTTCATCAATGTGGCTACTCATCATGGGCGCGAGGTGAAATGCATAATCAACATAGGAGCGGCCATCACAGGCCGAGAGAACGTCCGGCATGAACTCCGAATAAGGCCCGCCTTTGTTCAGGTAATACTGACCCGTTCGGATATAGGTGATCGCAGAGGTGACCCCGCCCTGGGCGCAGGCCCGACTCTCTGTGGCTGCATCTTCAGCTAGAGGGTTGTAGATGCCCCAATGCTCGTGTGCGTCCACGACTCCGGGGAATGCCAGCCGGCCTTTTCCATCGATAATTTCTGTCGCACCAGAGGTATCAATACCAGGAGCAACCTCAACGATCTTTCCACCGGCGATTGCGATATCAGCATCAATGGGATCTGCTGAGTCATGACGAATCACTTTGACATTGGTTATCACTCTATCGAAATTCACTTCTATTTCCCTTCACTTGTTACATGGATGATGCCGTTCTCTGCAAGGTCGTTCCACACTTCTTGCCGCACAATAAGGTCGTTTCGGATGGTGAAGATGTCGACATATCGGACGTCGGCGAATGCCGTACCGTCATTGTTTTCACCAAAGAGGGTGCCAATACTTGTTACCACCTGCTCGCGGTCACCGTTCGCATTTGTGTGTTCAGCAACGAAATAGCGAATGCGATTTTTACGAACCCACGCGTAACGACCCTTGGATGCCGCCGCCATGTCATGGAGACCGGCATAACGCCTGTCACCGGGAAAGATAATGTCGACGTCGGCTGCGAGATAGGTGCTGGCCTCATCGAGTTGACGGTCCTCGCAAAGTTGCAGAAACGTGTCGATCATGATCTCAGCACTCTCCGGATCTGTCACTCTTCTTCTCCCTCCGGAACGATCCCTAACAGTTTGGGGTCATTGACATGTTGGGCGAGTGCGTGAACGGTGACGTCCATCCAGGGGTAAAGAGGCAACGACGAAATTTTTTCGTGAAGTTCGGTTGCATCTTTCACTTCCCAGAGCGCCCAATTAGCCCACCGACCCGGAACACGCCAGAGCCGGCGCTGGTACCCCTGACGCGCCAGCTCCTGGCCACGCAGCAACTCGGCGGCAAAGAGACGCTCCTTTTCGGCTGGATCTGCATCAGGTGGCCAGTTGATTTCAATGTTCACGAGAAATTCCACTACACACTCCTTTGATGGGGATGGCTAAATGCAAGGCAGGCACCTTGGTTACGGAATTGCACGGCGACGTCCTGTATCGAGCAACAGAGTCGATCCATGAAGAGCACCGGCGTGCGGATCGGCCAGAGCGGCAACCGCCCAGGCAACTTCCTCAGTGGTCGTGAGTCTTCCCAAAGGACTTTTAGCTGTCGCACTTTTTCGGATTTCTTCCACCGCGACTCCGCGACGCTCTGCCTCAGCCGCAGCGAGAGCATCCCACCTCGGTGTCTCGACCGGACCTGGCGCGACCACGTGAATTCGCCAGCCGGCGTGCGGAAGAGTCTCCTGCAGTTGACGCACAGCGTTGGCCTGCGCTGCGTTGGCGATCCCACTGGTGGCGGCATCGGGGATCGGGTCGAAAGCGAGGTTCCCACCGATTACAACGACCGGCGCCAGGTCAGGGCCTGCAGCGGGTTGTAGCGAGCGCAGGCATCGCAACAGTCCGCCCACTTTGACGTCAACCGCCGCGAGAATCGCTTCCGGTGATGCGTGATCGATTCCTCCCGCGGTAGGAGCGGCGGGGGTATACACGAGCATTCGCACCGGACCAGTGTGCGCGGCAAGCCGTGCCACGTCATCGTCTTGTGTGACATCGCAGGTGATCACGCGCGAGTCAGGTACGTGCGCGTGGAGTTCTTCTAAAGGCTCCCGGCCCCGGCCAACAAGAACGAGTGAGTGACCTTCGCGGGCAAGTCTGCGGGAAATTACCGCGCCCAAATCCCCCGCTGCGCCGACGACGACCGTGCAGCCGGGAGCGTGTGCGCTCGCCAGATCGTTTTCACCTGCGGTCATCTGGGCTCACCACTTAGCAACTTGCCCACGGATCGAGGTGTGGATTCACCGGTAACAAGTCCCGTTATTGTGTGAGCAAGTTCCTGGGCACGGCTCTCGTTGATGGATTGGTGCGCGTTGCGTATGAACTTTGTTGCTAATTCCTCGGCAGATAGCGGGTTGTCCGGACCTCCTCTATTGGCAAGAACTTTCTCGATCACTTGGGTGCCATCAGCGAGAGTGGCCGTGAGAATCGCAGGGAACTGGTAGGGAAATATCGCATCGCATTCGGCGTTGGCTTCGCAGCTGACTTTGGCCGCCAACGCCAATCGGCGTGGATCAGACGCGGCTTCATCGGTGAAATCTTCGTGAAAAAGTCCAAGCCCGTTGTCGGCATAGAAAGCACTTGCCACGGTGAAAGGTCCGCTGAAAGCTGCGTGATACCCGGAACGAGGACTGGCTTTTTCATTGGCCGGTTCAGCGATCGTACGCAAAACGGGTGTGGGAAGACCGAGGGTCAATGCGATAATTGAATCGGGATCAACACCGCGCGCTTTCATTGCTCGGGCGGCGTCAATGCCTGAGTGGGTGAAGTGATTGCAGGGGTAGGGCTTAATGAATAGGCGCTCCACAGCCCACTCGTCACCTAGGCCATCTGAGATCGCTGACAGATCAACCCGATCTCGTAGAAACGCTTGCAGGAAACCGAATCGTCCCTCGAGTATGGTCGGTGGGCCGGTCACACCGGCAGTGGCACTTTGGGCAGCAACGACTCCACCGTGGGCGGCCCAACCACAGTGAATTCTCTTCACCGTCCCACCCGTTCGATTGGCCTCCAGCAGTCCCGCGCCCATGCTGGCCGAAATCCCGATAGCCGACATCGTGGCGTCAATGGAATCTGACAGCAGCATTGAACAGGCGACCGCTGATCCGATTGTTCCCGTGATGGATGTTGCATGAAGTCCGTACTCAAAGAACACCGAGTTGCCCAGTTCCTGGTCGTACCCTGCCATTCCCAGCCGGCAGGTCACCTCAATTCCCACGGCAATGGCATCTAATAACTCCGGCCCGCTGGCACCGCTGAGTTCCGCGGCAGCGAGAGCGGCGGGGACAACAGATGCACTGGGGTGTAGCACGCTTGGAAGGTGGGTGTCATCAAAATCAAGGGCGTGCGCCATCGTGCCGTTTAAAAGGGCTGCATTCGGTGCCGCCGTTGCAGGTCCGCCAACAACACTCGCCTGCGGGTTCCCTCCCCACCCGGACACAACTGCCCGCATTTGGTCGACAACGGGAAGGTGGGCGGCACCTAAGGCATTTCCCAGGGCATCGGTCACTCGTTGTGCTGTCGCTTCTCGCACCTGGGGGCTAAGACCATCAACTGAGACGCGCTGCGCGAGTTGAGCAATCTGCTGGGCGAGGGTGGGCGCGTTACTCATGAGCCGTTGTCTCCGAGAACAGCGATGGGCCTGGTAGGAGAACCCGTCCCACCGAGAATGTTGAGGGGGGCGAGAACAAACATGAACTCCGTGAGTTTCTCTTTGCTGGCTTGCTCAAGTCCCATGTGCTCGATGATGTTGATGCCTGACTCCACGAGCAGAACGTTGTGAGCTGGTAGCTCACTGTGGCCTTTGCCTGCTGGGATGTGTTCATAGGCTGTGCTGTCAGCGCCGGTGACAGAGATGCCTTTGTCTGCGAGCCATCGCGCGGCTGATGCGGTAGGTCCGGGAACCCCGTGGACTTGACCTAGATACGCGTCATGATCCCCGGAAAAATGCTGGCCCCAGCCGGTCCGAACAATCACAGCGTCACGTGGCTTGATTTCAACCTGCGCACGCTCACATGCACGTTCAAGGTCAGCGACCTCGATCGGGTAACCAGCAGGCAGGATCTCCTGATTCAACGTCGCTGGAATATCAAGGAAAATTCCACGGGTTACCAGCGGTGTGAACTGATCAATCCCGTGGGAGATGAAGCGGCCGTTTTGAAATGCTTCCGTTACCGGTACGTCACCGTGGAGGTATCCCTTGAAGGAGACATGCGCCAGCGCATCTGTGTGCGTTCCAACGTGCCCGCCGGTCACAATGATTTCATTTGCCGCGGAGGCGCCATCGGGTCGCACCATGTCACCGTGCCGGCGCAAGTAGGACAAACGAAAACCCGGGTGGTTCGGGGACGTCGGCATGCCCGCATGCATCGGTTGGGCTAAATCAACAACTCGGGTTCCCCCTGAAATCGCATCAATGAGCGCGCGGGTGCTAGTCATGGTGATCCTCCTTTGTGGAAGTTGCGGGTTCAGTAACTCCGTAGATGGCAGCGAGATCCATGACGCGTTGAGCACTTTTCACGATCGCCGGATCAATGAAACGTCCGTCTTCGAGAACCAGAACGGATGAAGACTTTGATGCGCTTTCATGAAATGACTCAGTAATTTCACGAGCGCGCGCTACGTCAGATGAGTGTGGGGTAAAAATTTCGTTGACAATCTGTATCTGACACGGGTGAATCACACTCCTACCAAAAAACCCGGCTGCGCGTGCGTGTTCCGTTGATTGCCGCAATCCCGTGTCGTCTTTCAGGTCCACAAAAACACTCTGCGGGGGCGCGCCCAGCCCTGCAGCGCGGCTGGACGCAACAACCCGACCTCTGGCGTAACTGAGGTACGTGTCCTCGGTGATTCCCAGATCGGCTCGAAGATCAGCCTCTCCCAATCCGAGTGAACCAACTGTTTCACTGGCGGCAGCGAGGTCGTCACTCGCCTGCAGTCCCTTTGCGGACTCAATCAGAAGGTGAAGGCGGCAATTTTCGCCTAAGGACTCGGATACTTTCCTGACCTCCACCGCGGACTCACACTTAGGAACGCGCACGTGTTGAACCTGTGCACGGGAAAGTTCCACTACTTCTTTGTCATGCCACGGGGTTCCCACCGCGTTAATTCGGACCACGATGGGGGCATCTGGATTACGTGCGATCACGGTGCACGCATGGCTGAGAGCTATCTCTTTGTTATTCGCATGCACTGAATCTTCAAGATCAATAATCACGCAGTCCGCTTCGCTGACAAGCGCTTTGTCGATTACATCGATCCGATCCCCCGGGACGTAAAGCCAACTTCGCCACAGGGCTGTACCGGTCACACCACACCTGCATCACGTAATCGACCAATTTCCTCTGTACTTTTCCCAAGCGCGCGCAGAACCTCTTCGGTGTCATGGCCCTGGGATAGTCCGGTGTGTCTGATTTCTCCGGGCGTCTCGTTCAATCGGAATAGAACATTCTGCATTCGAACGGGGCCGAAGTCGGCATCGTCAATCGTTTTGATCGTACCGAGTGCATTGAACTGCGGATCTTCCAAAACGTCTTTCGCGTTATAGATCGGTGCGACCGCGGCATCAGCTTCTTCGAAGGCGCGCAAAACCTCGTCACGATCTCGCTCGGCGATCCAACTGCCCACTGCTGCATCTAGTTCATCGGCATGCTTGGCGCGTTCGGCACCGCTGGAAAACCACGGTTCATCGATGAATTCAGGGCGTCCCACTAAACGCATAACTCGTTCAGCAATGCTGTGCGCGCTCGTGGACACGGCAACCCACGAGCCATCGCGGGTTTTGTACGTGTTTCTAGGCGCGTTACTGCTCGAGCGATTTCCGGTTCGCTGCTGCAAGGTTCCTAGTTGGTCATAAGCAATTAGTTGGGGACCCAGGACCGTCAAAATCGGTTCAATGATAGCAAGGTCAACGACCTGACCCCGTCCGGTTTTTTCTCGCGCTTTCAATGCGACCATGATCGCGTAAGCGGTGGTAAGCGCCGCGATTCCATCTGCCAAACCAAAGGGTGGCAGGGTGGGGGGGCCATCGGGTTCGCCGGTTATCGCTGCAAAACCACTCATAGCCTCAGCCAAGGTACCAAAGCCCGCTCTCCCCGAGTAGGGACCAAATTGTCCAAAGCCGGTAACGCGCGCAATAACGAGTCCTGGATTTATTTCGTGGAGGGTCTCGGGAGCAAGTCCCCACCTTTCCAAAGTCCCAGGGCGAAAGTTCTCAATGAGGACGTCAACGTCCTTGATAAGTTCCCGCAAAATCTCTTGACCTTCGGGTGATCCGAGGTAAAGGGTCATGGCTTTCTTGTTTCGGCCAATCATTTTCCACCACAGTCCGATTCCGTCTTTGCTGGCGCCGTGCCAGCGCACCGGATCGGCTTTGGTGGGATGCTCGATTTTCAGGACCTCTGCTCCGTAATCTCCCAACATTGTTGCAGCCATCGGGCCTGCAAAAAGTGTTGCAGCGTCAAGGACCTTAACGCCCTCGAGAGCCTGCATCGAGCTAGCTGAGTCCGACATTTTTCCCCTTTACTCGCGGTTGCCAGCCCATGCCCTCAGAGATTCTTTGGGCAGCGTCACAGACCAGCGGGATTAAGCGGACCACTGTCTTTTCATCGAATCGCTGCTGTGGACCACACACAGAAATTGCTCCAATAACTCGATCGGCGTGATCGAAAACGGGTGCGGCGACGGCACCGGCCCCCGGCTGACGTTCACCGCGAGAAACGGCATAACCGCGTTCCTTAGCAACCTGTAATTCGCGCAATAAATCCTGCGGGTCAATAACCGTGTTCGGGGTCAATCGTTCTAATGCTCCCTGAACAACGGTGCCAACGTCCGGTTCATCTAAATACGACAAAATCACTTTGCTCGACGACCCTGCGTGCAGTGGGAACCTTCGGCCAATCTCCACCAGCATCTTGATTTCCTGTGGACTGGGAAACTGCACGATGTACGCGCGATCTAAGCCCATGCGTTGGGACAGTGTCGTTGTCTCCTCGGTCTGATCGCGCAAATCGCGCAAAATTGGCTCTGCCACCACCCGCAGGTCACAGTCACGAAGCGCCCGCGCACCAAGAGCAGCAGCTCCCGGGCCGAGGCGATAGGAGCGGGTGGCGGGATCTTGCACGAGCAACTGGCGAGAAAGCATGCTTTGCAAAACACGGTGAATGACCGCCTTTGATTGATCGAGTGCCCGCGCGATTTGGGTCACTCCTAGATCGTCGTCTTCACCGAGGAAAAGAAGTAGAACGTCCGCGACTCGGTTCGCGCCTTCAGCCCCACTCGATCGCACGCCGCTTGCAGTGTTTTTCACATTGGTGCTCGTGACGATCGCCATTGCTTTCCTTTCTCGCTAGGAACGAACCGTTGGTGTGAAATTTTCGCATCAGGCTCAACCCCATCTACGTCTAGGCGAAAGGAGCCCTTTGACTTATTGTTTCGCTGAGCGGAATGTTTTAAGCATGTCAGATTTTGGCGATACTTGCAATGCTTCCGCAACAAATCGTTGATAACAATCGTGTTTCATCGTTCATTATTCCATTGACAGGTTTGTATCACTGTGCCAAACTCCCTTTCATAGCAGTATGTACCGTTGAGCGGAACAGTTCCACAGTGTTTCATGGAGCGAGTTTTCTTGATACAGGTCGTTGATTGCGGCAGATAGCTGCATGATGAAAGGGGTAAGGAAAAAATGAGGACTCCAAAAATTGCGGTAGGACTAGCCAGTCTTGCCCTAGTCCTTGCAGCGTGCTCCTCGGAGAGTGATGCTGACAGTGACGCAAGTGCAGAAACAGCAACTGCTTCTGCAGAAGAGACGACTACCGAGGAAGCAGCATCGGTCGACGTCATCAAAATAGGATCGATTCACCCGCTCACAGGTGGATTGGCAGCTGACGGGCTCCAAATGGACGCAGGTGCGCAGCTAGCCGCTGCCGACATAAACGCCGCGGGAGGGATTTCCTGTCTCGACGGCGCTCAGATTGAAATACTTAGTGCTGACAGCACCGGAACACCCGAGGTTGGCCAGTCTGAAGCTGAGCGGTTGATCCAGGAAGGTGTCATCGCGCTCGTGGGTCCTTATCAATCAGCGGTCGCTTCCAATATTGCTACGGTTGCCGAGCGCAATGGAATTCCCTTCGTCATTGACGTTGCCGTAGCTGATGAAATCCTGACTCAGGGTTACACCAACACATTCCGCATTCAACCTAATGCTTCGGCTATGGGATCTCAGGGAGCTAAATTCCTGAAGGAACTCACCGATGCCGAGGGCATTGAAGTCTCCAAGATCGCCATGTTGCACGAGCAGTCAGCATTTGGAACGAGCGTCTACGAAGCATTCAAGACTGCAGCCGAAGCCAATGGCTGGACCGTTGATCCGGTCATCTCTTACGACGCTTTCGGAGTCACCGATCTCACCACCGATATGACCAAGGTGAAGGATGCTGCTCCTGATGTCATCGTGATCACCGGTTACTACGGTGACGGTGTGCTGGCTACCGAAGCAATTAGTGCGGTTGATCCCGGCGCCAAGCTCATTTACGGTATCGCGCAGGGTGCTTTTGACAACCCCAGCTTCCCAGCCGATGTCGCCGGAGCAGGTGAAGGTTTCTTCAATGTGAACTATCACCTTGACGTGACCAACCCCGTCACCGTCGACCTTGCGAACCGTTTCGCAGAGTCTTACGGCGAGGAAATGAAGACGTCGGCTACTCACTCCTATGAAGCCGTGCGTGTGATCGCAAATGCACTGGAATCTTCCTGCTCTGAAGATCCCGCCGCGTTGCGTGACGCTATTGCCGAAACGAATCTCGATTCCATCTTGGCAACAGTTGGTCCCATTCAATTCGATGAGACCGGTGAGAACATCAACGGAAGCCCAATCGTCATGCAGGTCCAAGACGACGCCATCGTGCAGGTCTTACCAGAGAACGTGGCTGAAAACGCACCACGTTTCAACTAGCACGTTGTTCGATAACTTCAATGTTGCGTGATGGGGGGTCAGCACACTCGTGCTGACCCCCCATCAAAGCACCTTCGATTGATTCGAATGAAAGGCAGGGACGGCAAAAATGTCAGACACTGACACGAAAGCCTTAAACGACACCTCGCTCGCGCCACCTATGAGGACCCGTCGGCAGCTTCCACCAAATGCCAAACCGGTGCTCGTCACCCTCGCTATTGCGCTCGGCGTTTTCTTCATCGCGTATCTCAGAACCGATGGCAGCAGTCTTGTACTCACGCAGGCCCTCGTATCTGGACTGCTTGCCGGCGGGGTGTACGGACTTGTAGCCCTCGGGTTGACCTTGATCTTCGGCGTGCTTCACGTGATCAACTTTGCCCAGGGCGCCCTTGTCACCCTAGGCATGTATGTCACCTACGTGGTGTCAAGTAACCTCGGGTGGAATCCTTACCTCACGCTAGTCATTAGTGTTCCAGTTCTTTTCTTGTTCGGCGCTTTGATTCAAAAAGTGATCATCAACCGGAGTATGGGCGAGCAACACGCCAACACACTCTTGCTGACCTTGGCCCTCGGTCTATTGATCGAAAACGGTCTGCTTTTAGCTTTCAGCGGTAACCCGCAATCTGTTCGTACGGGGTCGGAGACCGTTTACAACATTTTTGGCGCAGTGGCTACGCAATCTCGATTGATTGCCTTTTTCGGCGCTATGCTCCTCGCAATTCTGTTGTTTATTATGTTGCAACGAACCCCCACCGGAACAGCAATTAGGGCCGTGGCCTCCAATCCCACCGGTGCACGATTGGTTGGGATCAACACGAGCAGGATCTACGTCATCACATTTGCCATTGGAGCGGCCTGCGCCGGTGCCGCGGGCACTTTGGTAGCACCCATCGTCTCGATTACACCTGTCGCTGGTGAGGTTTTCAACATCACCGCGTTTGTGATCGTTGTTTTAGGTGGTCTAGGAAAGGTGCTCGGAGCTTTGTTTGGTGGTCTAATCGTTGGTCTTGCTGAACAATTCGGCGGAATCCTTTTCCCTGATCAGAGCAATCTTTTAGGAGTCTTCATAGTTTTCGTCCTAATCCTGTTCTTGCGCCCGCAAGGCCTGTTCTCCAATAATTCCTGAGGATTGATCATGTCCGAGACCTTGATTCAGACTGTTCCTTCGCCGCTTCACAAGAAGAAATTCTTCGACGGCAACATGGTTGCCTTGGTAATTATTGTCGCCGCTGTTGTGCCGCTCCCGCTCCTATTGGAATCAGGGCAAGAGTCGGTAGCAATTCGAATCCTGATTTTTGCCATGCTCGGACTTTCGTGGAATATCATGAGCGGTTTCGGAGGAATGTTTTCCTTCGGCCACGCAGCCTATTTTGGTCTCGGCGCTTATAGTTCCTCGATCCTGCTGGTGAATTTCGGCATCAGCCCGTGGATTGGAATGATTGTCGGAATGGCAGTCGCGGCGGTCTATGGAGTGATCGTGGGATGGCTGTGCTTTCGGTACAAACTCAAAGGAACATATTTTGCGCTCGCTACATTTGCTTTTGCAGAAATGCTGAGAATCATTGTGCAAAGTTCGCAAGCCGTGAATGCCGCTGTTGGCTACAACGTCCCACTGATCAAGGGCTCGAGTTGGTGGCTCATGCAATTTCCTGCCGGAAGCCCCAACTACTTCTGGCTTGGTTTGATTTTGCTCACCGGTTGCCTCCTCGCCACCATCATGTTTGCTCGGTCCAAAACAGGCCAATTTGCCGTGGCAATTCGTGAAGATGAAGAGGCAGCTTCTTCCATAGGAATACCCGTGCTGCGATACAAACTTAAAGTTATTGCGATAAGCGCCTCGATTGGTGCAGTTGCTGGTGTTTTCTACACCCAGTTTTATTTGTTCATTGACCCAGAACTTGCTTTCGGTGCTTACCGTTCCATCGAAGCAATTTTGATTCCGGTTGTCGGTGGCGTCGGTACCATTTGGGGTCCGCTCGTTGGGTCTGTTTTGCTGGCACCACTCAATGACATCACCGCGGCGATCCTGCGTAACCCGCCACCGTTCCTAGACTTCTTGCAAGGACAGTCCGGCCTTGATGTCATGTTGTACGCAGTATTGATCATCCTCGTGATCCTCTTCCTTCCTAAAGGGATCTTTGGCTCCATCAAGGACAAGGTGACACGCAAATGAGCCCTATCGTTTCGGTGGAGCATCTCGGGAAATCCTTTGGAGGCCTGCGGGCCGTTCATAATGTTTCCTTTAACGTCGAACCCGGGGAAGTCCTCGGGATTATTGGGCCAAACGGCGCGGGAAAAACGACACTCTTCAACTGCATGGCCGGCATGTTTCCGCCGAGCACCGGCACCGTGCACTACCAATCCGAAAATGTCACCTCTTGGTCAGACGCCAAATTGGCCCGTGCCGGCATGGTTCGCACCTTTCAACTTATGCGACCTTTTGGTTCGATGACAGTGTTGGAAAATGTAGCCGTAGCAGCAGCCGCTCGAGGTGCGAAAGAGCGCGATGCCATGGCGCAGGCGTGGGAGATTCTGCAACGGGTAGGCCTTGATCACTACGCCACCAGAACCTCTAAAGATCTTCCAACCGCTGGGCTGAAAAGGCTCGAACTCGCCCGAGCAATGGCTTTGCACCCGAAAGTGCTCTTGCTTGATGAGGTTCTTGCTGGTCTCGTACCCACCGAAAGGCAACCGGTCATTGATCTTCTTCTGTCAATCCGCGATAACGGTGTCACTCTTCTTTTCGTGGAACACGTGATGCAAGCTGTTATGGCACTGTCTGATCACGTTCTCGTGCTCAACCACGGCGAAACCCTCGCCTACGGCACTCCCTCTGAAGTTGTTGCGAATCCAGAAGTTATCGAGGCCTACCTCGGAGATGAGGTTACAAATGTTGACTCTCAGTGACATTCAAGCCGGCTACGGTTCGCTGCAAATACTGCACGGAGTCAATTTCACCGTAGATAAAGGCGAGATTGTTGCGCTACTGGGCGCTAACGGTGCCGGCAAAACAACAACCCTGCGCGTCATTTCCGGGCTTGTCCCTGCTCGGGGCGGCTCGGTCACATTCGAAGGTCAAGACATCACCGGTCTGCGCAGCGACAAGCGCGTGGGCATGGGTCTGGTCCAAGTGGCCGAGGGTCGTGAACTCTTTGGCACTCTGACCGTTGAAGAGAACCTGCATATGGGCGCCTGGACCACATCAAGTTCGCAGCGAACCGCCGCCATGTCTGAGGTTCTCGATTTGTTTCCCATTCTCAGTGAACGTCGCAAACAGCGCACGGAAACCATGAGCGGGGGGCAGCAACAAATGCTTGCCATTGGGCGCGCACTTATGGCTCGACCAAAGTTACTCATGCTCGACGAACCCAGCATTGGGCTCGCCCCTAAATTGGTGAGTCAGGTTTTAGAAGCCGTTCAAATCATTCGCAACACCGGAGTCACAGTATTAATCGTTGAACAGAACGCTGCCGCAACATTGGCAATCAGCGATCGTGCTTACGTTATCGAGTCGGGTGCCATTGCTTTCGAGGGAAAAGGCTCACACTTACTCGACGATGACCGGGTCCGGCGTGCCTATCTAGGTTTGTAATGCACGAACCCACGTCAACGGCTATCAACCACTTGGGATCGTGGGTGTCAAATCTCACGTGGGGCGATCTACCCACCACGGTTCAGCAGCGACATCAATTGATCTGGGCGGACTACCTCACGGTCGCTTCCGCCGGTGCGCAACTGCCCGAATACTCCGAACTGATCAAGGTATGGCCCACGCCCTCCGGCCCGGCACCGATCCCCGGAACGAGCGTCATGACTTCGGCGGAAGTCAGCGCCTGGATCGTGGGAGCCACCGGTGTCGCTCTAGAGCAAGATGAAGGCAATAAGTTCGCCAAAGGCCACCCCGCGGCCCACGTGATACCTGCTGTGATGGCTTTGGCGTTCGCTCACGGCTCTCGCGGAATCGATTGCGCCACCGCTGTTGCGGCCGGGTACGAGGTTGCCGCGCGTTTTGGTCGTGCCACCTCGCTTGCACCGGGCGTTCACCCGCACGGAAACTGGGGAGTCGCGGCCGCAGCCGCCGGTTGCGCTCGCTTACTCGGTCTTGATGCAAACGCAACGGCGGCTGCCATCGATCACGGAAGTGGCATGGCCATTGCGGGGCATTTTTCTAGTGCGATCGACGGCAACCTTGTTCGTAACTCGTGGATGGGAGCAAGCGCTTTGTCCGGCATCGCTTCCGCCTATCTAGCGGCCGCCGGTATTGCAAGTAATACCGGTACCGCAAACGACACCCTCGGCAGCATTCTTGGGACTTGGGATTCTAGTTATCTCACCGACTCCCTTGGATCGCGTTGGGACTGCGAGAGCAACTATTTCAAAATTCACGCCGCCTGCGCTTTCACCCACCCGCCCATTGACGCGATGCTTCAGGTGCGCACGCAGCACCCCAAGTTGGCTACCCTGTCTGCGGACAATGTTCTCAGCATCGATGTCTACACCCATTACCTTGCCGCCGGCCTGAACCATCAACAACCCGCATCCCGGCTCAGCGCCATGTTTTCTATTCCTTTTGTTATTGCGGTTGCTCTGCGCAGCGGCGAAGTGACTCCACGTCAACACGGTGCCCACGAGCGCAGTGATCCCGACATTGCGCAACTGGCTGAGCGAGTTCAGGTACACAACGATCCCGAGTTGAGCAATCTCCTTCCCCACAGCAGGGCAGCACGCGTGCGCATTGAATTAACCAATGGTGAGGTTTTTGCCGCCCATGTGCCGAACCCAATCGGGGATAGCGACTTCGCTCCCCTTGGTCGCTCCGATCTGGAAGAAAAGGGTGCACGCTTGATACAACCAGATCTCCTACGCAACCTGTGGACATTCGCTGAGGAACTCCCCGCCGCACCATCGATCACAGATCTCGCGAGCCTGCTACGCGGAGGACCCTCGTGACCTCATCTTCCAACACAAACCGCAACGGACAAAGGAGAAGCACGTGCGCGTATTAGCCGTAACCCCTATCCATGTAGGCCGCGAAGAACTCATTCGCCGCCAAGAGCGTTACAACCGCCTATCCCCTCCTGGCATGGAAGTGACCTTGGTGGATCTTCCCGAGGACGCACCGCAAGCACTTAATTCTGATGAAGATGTTCACCGCAGTGATCAGATCGTTGCTCGCGTGATGCAAGAAAATCGTGCGGGATTCGACCGCGTAATCCCCGATTGTGTTCTCGATCCCGCGTTCGCGCCGAGCAATGAAGATGCGGAGATGCGTGGCCTGCTGCACCAGACAGCACTGGGCCTCACCGATTCTGGGGAACCATTTGGCGTCATAGTGCGCAACGAAGCGATAGCCAAAGAGTTGCGTCGCCGCCTTGAGGAATACGGATTCAATGAAAAACTTATCGATGTTCACGTGATGGATCTGCCCTTTGAGGCGGTCACCAATCACGAGATGTGGACTGCGGCCATGACGAAGGCCGTCAAAGAACTCGGGGATCAAGGAGCACGCAGTGTCATCAATGGGTGCTCCGCGGTAGATGTCGACGAAGAAGGGATTGGTGTCCGGGTCATTGATCCGACCCAGGAAGCACTCAAAAAGATCGCGGCCGGATCGCTATGACGGACGTAGACTTACTCGTTGCAGGTGCCGGCGGGGGACTCGCCGGAGCCCTGCGCGCAGCTGACCTTGGTGCCAGTGTTCTTCTCGTTGACGCAAGTGAGCACTTTCGCCGCGGGAATAACACTTCAATGTCCACCGCGATGTTTCCTGGGGCAGGAAGCAGGTGGCAGCGAGCTGAAGGAATCGAGGATTCCCCAGAAACGTTCTCCGCGGATATCATGAAAAAAACGAAAGGATCAGCCGACCGGCTCATGGTAAAAACATTGACCGAGGTCAGTGCCGAACTCGTGGAATGGATGGCTGATGCTCAAGGGGTCGAACTCTCGCTGGTGACGAATTTTCATTACCCCGGTCACAGTGTTGATCGATGCCACACCATTGAGGGACGCAAAGGCGACCGAGTCCTGCAGCACCTCCTCTCGCGGGTCGATTCGCATGACAGTATTGAAATGCTCGTTCCCACTCGGCTCGTGGAGATTCACACCGATGGTGACGATCTCGTGGCTCACCTGGAAAAGCCAGATGGTTCTCGCGAGGAAGTTTCCGCGACTTCAATTTTGATGGCCACAAACGGGTTTGGTGCCAACAAGGACATGGTGGCGCGCTATCTGCCTGAGATCACATCAGCGGTTTACCACGGGAGTGACGCATCCCTGGGCGATGCTCTACGAATCGGTGAATCCTTTGGTGCAAGCGGCGCGTACTTAGACGCCTACCAGGGGCACGCCGCCATTGCCGTGCACGGCGCAACGTTGGCGGGTTGGGCCACGATCATGCACGGTGGGATTATGGTGAACACCCACGGTGAGCGGTTCGGTAATGAGACTTGCGGTTACAGCGAGTACGCCGCGATGCTTGCCGCTCAGCCGGGTGCACGTGGCTGGTTGATTCTTGACGAACGTGTGCACCAACAGTGTCTAGCCTTTCGGGACTATCAGGAAACGATAGAGAGCGGCGCTCTGCGCCAAGCAGAATCTCCAGAAGAACTCGCGGCGGTCCTGGGCGTGGACCCTGCTGTCCTGTCACGCACCTTGCACACCGCTGGGGATAGCGCCCGCGGCGTGGTACCGGACCCATTCGGTCGGACCTTTTTTGAGCAACCGCTCTCTGCCCCCTACGTCACTATTAAGGTTCAACCGGCCCTTTTTCACACCCAGGGTGGTCTGTTGGTTAATCACGACGCCCAAGTCTTAGATGACAACGGTGTTGCTGTTCCGGGGCTTTTCGCTGCCGGTGGCGCTGCGGCTGGGATCTCAGGTCACGGAGCAGATGGCTACCTTGCCGGTAACGGGTTACTCAGTGCATTCGGTCTCTCCTATCTTGCGGGACAGGCTGCTGCACGCTCCATCTAAGTCCGCGCTTATCGCTTGGCGTTATCTTTGCCTTAATGACTTCTTCAAAGAAACGACTCGCAACCGACGCTGGCGTTGCCGCCGCGCTCACCACGCTGTTGACGCTGTACGTCTTCCTGCCGATCGCTGATCGCTTCACCCAGCCGTGGGCTGCCGGCGACATGCTGAGTACCTACGTTGCGGTGGACAACTGGGGATTCCTATCGAGCACTCCCACCACGGAGTACGGCTACCCGCTCGGCATGAACCTGAACTACTTCCCCGGTATTGACATCACCGAAAACCTCTTCGGCAAAGTAATCAACCTGATTTCGGGGAATCCTTTCCTCGGCGTCAATCTGCTGCTGTTTCTGAGTTTCCCGCTCGCCGCCGCCCTCGCGGTGATTGCGCTTCGCATGGTCGGTTCCAAGGGTCCGATCGCAATTATGTTGGCCACAGCGTTCGCCTTGATCCCGTATCACTTCGGTCGGGGTCTTGGTCACACTTACCTCGCCACCAACTACTCAGTGGTCACCGGCGTGATTCTCGCCCTCGCGATCGGCACGGGGTTGTTCACGAAAGCGGTCACGACAAGAAACAAAACCCGCATCACTGCTTTCGCCGTCCTCGCGTTAATCACCGCGTGGACCGGCGTTTACTACGCCGTCTTCGCGCTGATCCTGATGTCGGCAGCCCTGCTCTGGCGCTTCGCCAAAGGCGCCCGAGTCAAAGAACTCTTGCTGAACCTGATCCCGATCGTTCTCACCGCCGCTCTCGTTGTTGCCGGGTTCATCCCGGGGATTCTCGCCACCATCAGTGACCCACCGTTTGCGGTTTTGAGTACTCGCTTGCCATATGAATCCGTGTATTTCGCCGGACTACTCGTAACGGCCCTACTTCCCGCTCCCATTTTTGTTCAAGGGATTTTTGCCTCCTACAACATCAACATCACCGAAGCTCTCAGTGCCGCACCGAGCATTGAAAGCACGGTCCCCACCAACTTCGGCACCCTGGTCACCGCCGCCGCTTTCGTGTTGTTGGCAGTCGGCCTGCTTATGAGAAGCAGGTCGCGCAGTTGGAAAAGCACCACAACTCAATTACCCATGGTGACCTATTTGCTCGCCGTCGCGATCCTGTTCTTTATCCCGTGGGGTTTGAACTACCTTTTTGCCGGACTGATTTCTCCCCAGATCAGGGCCTGGAACCGAATGCTGCCAGTCATCTTGTTGCTCGTCCTTCTTGCTGCCGGAATTGTCCTCGCTCGATTCGCCACCAATCGCCTAACCGTGATCACCATTGCGACAGTTGGTGTCGCCGCCACGTTTATCAACTCAGTGATGCCCTTTGCTGCTCCCTATGCCAACAGTTCCAGCACGCTCGCGAAAGAAGCCAACGACGCAAGGGATTACTCCAACGCGATCAATACGGCAATCCCCGAGTCGTGCGGGATCTTGCAACTGCCTTATATGGTCTACCCGGAAAACGGACCGCTGCTCGATCTTGATGACTACGGTCACTTCTGGTTACCCCTGAGCCAAGCTGACAACAGCAAGTCCTGGTCCTACGGAGCGGTCAAGAACACCGAGGCGAGCGCGTGGGTTGCTGCTCTGCCCGAGATCCCCGGTGACACCGACATTCAAGAAATGATTGGCGCGGGTTTCTGCGCAATCCACGTTGATTCGCGGGGGTATGTTGAACCAGCCGCCGAACGGATCAACGCCGAACTCACGCAGCGTTTCGGCTCACCCGTCGCCCAAGGCAACGAGAACGCGTGGAGCCTCTACCGAATCACAGATCAAGTTCAACCCAAGCCCGAGCAACTCTCTGACTTTTTCTTTGCCCCGGCGATCACCCCCGACCTGCAGTCCTCACCGGGTGTCGGCACTCTCGCCCCGCGCGGGTCAAAGGGTCAACTCATCTGGTGGTGGACCCTCGCCCCCGAAGCAAGGTTCACCATTAATCAACTCACCGACAGTGTCCCGATCACCGAAATCAACCTCGGACTTCGCAGCAGCGAGTGCGAGAACGGGTGGGCAGACATCACCCTCACCGACTCCAATGGCAATAACATCGCGACTCCGATCACCACCGCCATCAACCCGCAAACCACAACAGATATCACCATCACCGTAGAAAACCCCGACTCCACAACCGAGCAGGCAACCCTCACCGTGACTACCTCAGGCAAGGGCTGTGAGGTCGCTAACTTCCCCTACCCGCAGTTCGTGCAGGTGATTAACCCTTCAACACGCTAGGAAAAAATAGGCGGCAGGCCTCGCGCTACCAACCCTTGATCAATCCCTGACCAAAAGTTCGTAACAGCAAGTTCACGCGCACGAACCTGAGCGCGACGAGCACGGGCATCAAGGTCAGCACGATCACGCAACAACGACTCAATCAGGTCTGGCAGGTCTTCAACAGAGTTAAAAGTGGAGAACTCATCTGGTGGAAAGAACAGTCGAGTCCTATCTTGATCATCGGTTAATAAATAGGTTCCCGCTAAACCAGCTTCAATAACCCGGGTCTTGAGTTGTTCGTATGGCCCAGCGCTAGAACGACTGAAGTTAATGGTCATGTGACTACTGGCCAAACCCTGCATGTATTCAATCCACGTAGGTTGATTTGCGCGGCTTGAAGCTAGATCCGTGGTTTCATCTGCCCTATGCGGGTTCACCGCAACATCTATCCCCCGGTCTCGAAGCGATTCAATAAGTTCGACACGGTACGGATAGAGAGCTCCGATAAAGGACACATCAAACCGTTTTTCAATACTCGCCAACGAATTGTTTACGATTTTCACAGTTTCCTGAGAGACAGGCATGTTGACAGGACCCACCTCGGTGCGTTGGGCAACTAGCTGATTGTCGAGTGGCATGCAAATGTCCACAGCAACAAATTGCGGCGACATGCGGGCCAACCTGCGGCTGCGGGCGCGAATCCACTTGAAAGCGGAGTCGAAATTCACGCCGAGGATCGCACCATCCCAGCCGGATTCTAAAAGTTTTGCAAGGACAAGATCCCAATTCCAGTTCTCTACTTGATTTCCCGGATCCGTTTCAATGTGAGTCAAGATATGCGTAGCCTCGAATTTACGGACGTGTTCGAGAAGGCGAGGCATCCAACTTTCCAACTGCTCGAGTTCACCAACAGGTAAAACTGAAACGCCGTTTTCTCCGATGACCTCACGCAGGGATGTTTCAGCTTCGAAGTAGATGTTCCACTTCGCTGGCGCATACCTTGCATCTCCAGGGCCGTGCTGCGGAACCACCACCACGTGCACCGGACGGGGCCGAAATTTCGCCTGAGATTTCCGCTTCTTCACACTAAGCCCATATGACTTTAGAATTCGGTCACGTTCACGATTCCAGGGGATCTCATCCCAATACGGGTTCACCAAGAACAACGCCTTACTCACAAGGTTCTTAATTCCCATTAATTAACACCCCTCCGCCGAAATCGGTCAAGCAGTGGCAACGGGTCTCGTTGAGGGATGGAACAAAACAGCAATGCGATAGCGCCTGCGGCGACAAACACGATCCAATCGATAGAAAAGACGAGTGTGGTGAATGGATTGACCGGCTGGGACACAACAGCGGCGCCAACTACGAGCACCAATACTTGCCCCAGTTTTCCACTTCGCCAAATGACTACGAGGAGTGGTATTCCCATGACGATTGAGTGGAACCAAGCAATAGGGCTCACCGCGAGAATTAACCAGTTGAGCACCCAAAATAGTTCCTGCTTGCGCCACAGTGCAATGCCAGCAACAACTAAAGCAGCAACGTAAACAATCACCTCACTGAAGCCGTAGCGACTCAGGATTGATCCAGGTGTCAACAAATCTGCTCGCTGCATGTTGACTTCAATCGAAGCCCGCGAAGTTGTCAGAAACGAGTTAATAATTCCAGGTTCAAAGGCAACCGCGATAACTAGCAGCACGAATACAACACCGATCGCCCACACGAGTGTTTTCCATTGTTTCCGGGCGAAGGGGTAGGCAAGGAGTAGTAACCCGATTCCACGGGTCGCGCCAAAAAGCCCGAGAGATATCCCACTTGCACTCGGATTGGAACGGAACCGCCATGCGAGCGCAAGTAGAAGGGCTGCGACCGGATAAGTGCTAACCAGGCCCCATTTGCCGGGCACGGTGAGGGCGAGAAGTAGTGCGAGGGGGTAGGCAAGATGCGCCGGCACCTGCAGCAGCCGCATGGTGAGAGCGATCATGGCGACAGCCGCAATCACCCAGAAGGACAGCCACCAGCCGTAG
>Ga0136655_1000089_pt1 | contig 37961 bp, 31 predicted proteins | sample CPBDNA_2_FD_94863 | JGI IMG/M metagenome (GOLD analysis project Ga0136655, IMG submission 94863) | Freshwater to marine salinity gradient microbial communities from Chesapeake Bay, USA - CPBay_Spr_15_0.8_DNA (version 2) | ecosystem: Environmental > Aquatic > Marine > Coastal | place: USA... | reverse complement strand
ATTTAATTTATCATTTCAATTATATAGTACCTTAAAGCAAGAATTTGAAAATTCTAAAATAGAGCTTAAGCGCCAAACACCTGTGTTTAGTTCATTTCAAGATGCAATTGTCCCGAATACAACTGCAAATACAACCCTTTTGAAAATCATACTTTTTAGTTTGGTTGGAGGGTTTTTTCTAGGAATATTTTTGATTATGATCTTTCTAATGAGAGACTTCATCAAATCATAATAATAAAGTCAAGTCCATTTTATTGGCAAAAAAATAAACCAACTTAAATGAAATCAATGAAAATAGCTCTTATTACAGGAATAACAGGCCAGGATGGAGCATATCTGGCAGATTTGTTACTCCAAAAAGGATATCAAGTTCACGGAATAAAACGTAGGTCATCTTTAATCACAACAGATCGAATAGATCACCTTTACCAAGATCCTCATGACAGTGAAGATCCTAGAATGGTCCTCCATTATGGTGATATGACCGATTCTATGAATTTGACAAGAATAATACAGGAGACCCAACCTGACGAGATCTATAATCTCGCAGCAATGTCCCACGTCAAAGTAAGTTTTGATATTCCAGAATACACCGCTAATGCAGATGGGATAGGCACGTTGCGAATTTTGGAAGCAGTTCGCCTCCTAGGATTGGAGAAAAAGACAAAAATTTATCAAGCTTCCACCTCAGAATTGTATGGATTAGTCCAAGCAGTTCCACAATCAGAAACCACTCCATTTTACCCTAGATCACCATATGCAGTAGCAAAATTATATGCCTATTGGATTACCGTAAATTACCGAGAGGCTTATGGGATTTTTGCTTGCAACGGAATACTTTTTAACCACGAATCGCCATTGCGAGGAGAGACCTTTGTGACTAGGAAAATCACACGAGCAATCTCAAAGATAGCGCTTGGGTTACAGAAAGATTTATTCATGGGTAATCTTGATTCTAAGAGAGACTGGGGACATGCCAAAGACTACGTGGTGGCGATGTGGCTTATTCTTCAACAAGAAGTAGCTGAAGATTATGTCATTGCTACCGGAGTGACTACAAAAGTCCGTGACTTCATCTCAATGGCTTTTGATCACATTGGTTTTGAAATAAGCTGGTCAGGAAGTGGGGTCGAGGAAATAGGGGTCTTGGAATCTATTGATGAGCAAAAATTTAATGATTCAGTGGGAGAGAATCCATCGCCGAAGATTTACCAGCTTATAGGAGAAAGTTTGGTCAAAGTTGACCCAAGATATTTTAGACCTACCGAAGTAGATCTACTTCTTGGAGATCCTACCAAATCAAAAACCAAGTTAAACTGGAAGCCTGAATATGATCTTCCTGGATTGGTTGAAGATATGATGGTTTCGGACATATTGCTCTTCAAGAAGGAATTGAGTCTTCTTGATGCGGGTTTTTCAATTTTGAAGGAAAAGGAATAACTATATACTTTAATGAATACTGATTTAGAGGAAGATTGGGATTTAGTCCTAGAGCCAAAGACCAACCTTTTCGATTTAAAACTAAAGGAGATTTGGAAGTATAGAGACTTACTCATGCTTCTAGTCCGAAGGGATATTGTTTCTTTTTATAAGCAGACTATCCTTGGTCCTCTTTGGTTTTTTATTCAGCCAATTTTCACCACTATAATTTTCGTTTATATTTTCGGAAATCTTGCTGGTATATCAACCGATGGTCTACCTTCGCCGCTATTCTACATGGTAGGAATAACAGCATGGAATTATTTCGCAGAATGCTTGAATAAAACATCCACAGTTTTCAGAGACAATGCACACATTTTTGGAAAGGTTTATTTTCCAAGAATAGTAATGCCTATAAGTATTGTGATTTCGAACCTAATGAGATTCGGTATTCAGGTTTTACTAGTGATAGTAGTTTACCTGTACTACAGACTGACTGGAGTGGATCTCAGCATAGATTTTCATATACTACTATTTCCTTTGTTTGTCATCTTGATGGCAATGCAAGGACTTGGTTTTGGAATGCTGGTATCCGCAATGACGACTAAATATCGAGATTTGATTTTCTTATTGACTTTTGGCATTCAATTGCTGATGTATGCCACTACGGTGATTTACCCCTTATCTAGCCTTACTGGAAAGATGTACTTTTGGGTATCTCTAAATCCTATGACATATGTTCTTGAGGGAATCAGAAGGGCAGTTTTGGGCTCTGGAGTATTTGACTTATATACTTTAAGCTATGCAGCAGGATCATCGATAGTAATTTTATTTTTTGGGCTCTTTGTATTCAATAAGGTCGAAAAGAGTTTCGTAGACACCATTTAATTCTGAAAAAGTAAGTATGTCAATTGCGATTAAAGTAGAGAATCTTTCAAAAGCATATCAAATAGGCGAATTCAGTACGGGGACAATTTCCCAAGATTTGGAGCGTTGGTGGGCAAAAACACGAGGGAAAGAAGATCCTTTCTTGAAATTAGGGGAGGAGAATATAAGGAGCGAGAAAGGAGAAGGCAATATAGTTTGGAGTTTAAAAAACTTAAACTTTGAGTTTAACAAAGGAGATGTTGTAGGTATTATTGGTAAAAATGGTGCTGGTAAAAGCACACTCTTAAAAGTTCTTAGTCAGGTCACATCTCCAACTACAGGTAAAATAAAAATTAAAGGGAGGATCGCTAGCTTACTTGAGGTAGGTACTGGGTTTCATCCTGAATTAACGGGAAGAGAAAATATTTTTTTAAATGGTGCGATTTTAGGAATGCAAAAGCATGAAATAAAAAGGCAACTTGATGAGATTATAAATTTCTCGGGAGTTGAACGCTATATCGACACACCCGTAAAACGTTATTCTTCCGGAATGTATGTGAGATTAGCCTTTGCAGTGGCAGCCCATTTAGAAAGTGAAATTTTAATTGTCGATGAAGTCTTAGCTGTAGGCGATGCCGAGTTTCAGAAGAAGGCAATCGGAAAAATGCAAAACATCGCGCACAACACTGGCCGAACGGTTTTATTCGTCAGTCATAATCTTGCGGCGGTTCAGCAGCTATGTAATCTAGGACTGATTTTGAAAAATGGACAAGTAGACATGTTTGGAAATGTAAGTCTAGCCATTGACAGGTACGTCAATTCTTCGAATGATTTGATTCATTTAATTGAAAGAAATGATGAAATGGTCGGTAATCATTTTCAGCTTGTATTCCTGTGTGATTCTTCTAATTCTAGAAAAAACGAATTTTCCCATGATGAGGAGCTCTATGTCATGATCCGGATAGTTTTACCGGATTATAACGAATATTTGGAACTATCATTAAGACTTGATGATCGAAATAAGTTGCCTGTTTTTACTATTCACGAGCCTTTAAGTGCTTTTGAGAGAATAGGTAATTGTATTGAGTTTAAAATTAAAATTCCTGCGAATTTCATGGCACCTGGTTCTTATTCCTGGGACATTTGTATTAATCATCCAAATTTCAAAGTCTATGATTTAATGGAAGATATTCTTCAGACTACGATTATTGATACAGGATCCAAATTTGCAATTTATAATGGTCAGAATTATGGAACCGTATTCGCTCCGTATTCTGTAGAGACTGTTTAATTGCTTTCAAACTTTAATTTCTCTAATGTCAGTTAATTGTAATATTTGCGGATCAGAATCAAAAAAGATTTTTGATGGGTTGGTTCTAAAAAAATATAAGGTAACCTATTATAAATGTACCTCCTGTAAATTTATCCAAACCGAGAATCCTTATTGGCTAGCAGAGTCTTATGAGTCAGCCATAACTGAGCTAGATATCGGATTGGTTTCTAGAAATCTTTTATTTGCTGAAGTTTTCGAATCATTACTTTCAAAAAAAGTGTTGCCCTCAGACGCACTTTATCTTGATTATGCTGGAGGATATGGGCTTTTTGTAAGGTTGATGCGTGATCGAGGAGTTGATTTTTATAGGCAGGATATTTATTGTGAAAATATTTTTGCGAAGCATTTTGATGTTCTTGATTTACCCTCAAACCAAAAATTCAAGGCAATAACTGCATTTGAGGTGTTTGAACATCTGGTCAATCCAATCGAAGAACTAAAAAAATTACTTGATTTATCTGACGTAATCATGTTTTCGACATTATTGCAACCAGACGATCAGGTAAGTATCTCTAATTGGTGGTATTTTGTACCTGAAACGGGACAACATGTTTCTCTTTATTCTTTTAATTCATTATTGTATTTAGCTGAAAGCCAAGGTTTACATTTTTATTCTGACAGAAAAAACCTCCATATTTTTTCTAAACATCAATTTGAAATTGATCCTTTCTTCAAAGAAGAGGAAAGTTTTATCCTGAATTTTCTGAAAAGAATTAGAAATAAATTATTTCCAAAAAACACGGATAACCAGAGAGAAAGTTTGCTCCAAAAAGATTTCGAGTATATAAAAGGGATGAGTTGAAACTTCTAATCGACCCTTTAATATTTAGATTGCAAAGATTCGGAGGTATTTCAAGAATTTATGCAGAAATACTTTTTAATTTTTCTAAACGAAATGATATAGAAGCCCATTCTTTTATTTACTACACGGAGAATCTTCATTTGATAAATTACAATCTGGGAAACACATTCTTTCCTTTTAAGATTTTTAGGTTTTTCCCTTTTCGGCTAAAAAATTATTTGTTAGAAAAGAGCAGAATCAAAACGATGAAAGAACTGGAAAATGGGAATTACGATGTGTTTGTTCCAACTTATTATGACACAACTTTTTTACCTTTTCTAAATGGGACCCCTTTTGTATTAGTTGTATATGATATGATTCATGAACTTTATCCTGAATTAGAACAGGGAAGTGATATCATCCACAATAAGAAACAGTTAATAGAGCGTGCACATCAAATTATAGCTATCTCCGAAAATACAAAGCAGGATATCCTTCGATTCTATCCTCATATTGCAGAAAATAAAATTCAGGTGGTTTACCTTAGTTCCACTCTTGAAGACAAGGAATTGGGAGATCATTTTTTAAACCAGCTTACAGATGGGAAAGAGTATATTTTATTTGTTGGAAATAGAAGTTTTTACAAAAATTTTACATGGTTTTTGAAGTCCGTTTCTACTTGGCTTACTAAAAATAATATGCTCCTTTTATGCCTAGGAGGAGGAAGCTTCTCTCAAACAGAAAAGGATTTAATTAAAAGTTTGAACCTAACGCATTTGGTTAAGCAATATACGTTCAGAGATAATGAACTGTACTTCTTCTATAATCGAGCAAGATTATTTGTATTTCCTTCCGACTATGAAGGATTCGGTATTCCAGTTTTAGAAGCAATGGCTAGTGGATGCCCTGTTATATTACCCCGGAAAAGTTCATTTCCCGAGGTGGCCGGCGATGCTGGAATCTATTATGATTTTGACGATTCAATTTCTTTGTTGGGTGCAATCGATTCGGTTTGTTTCCAGCCAGAATTAAGAAATAGTTTCATACAAAAAGGATTGGCACAGGCTAAGAAATTTTCATGGGAGAAGACTATCAGCGCATGTGTAGATGTTTTTAAAGTCACCGCTTCAGACAAGTAATTGAGTCCCCTAGTTTCAATTATTACTATTAATCTGAATAATGCATTTGGATTGGAATTGACCATCAAAAGCGTTATTTCTCAAGTTTCGGATGATTATGAGTACCTCATAATAGATGGTGGTTCTCAAGATGATAGTCTTGATATTATTAAAAATTATTCTACATCTAATCTATTTTGGCTTAGTGAGCCAGATAGGGGAGTGTATGATGCGATGAATAAAGGGATATCCAAAAGTAGGGGATCTTATCTTCTTTTTTTAAACAGTGGTGATTCCTTCCTCAATGAAAATAGTCTTCAGATTTTATTAGATAATTCCAAAGGAGAAGATCTCATTTATGGAGATTTAATTGTCAAAAATGATGGAGAAGATTACTTAAAGTCGTATCCGGAAAAATTGAATATTCGTTACTTTTTTAGAGAATCTCTACCTCATCCTGCTACTTTGATTTCCAGAAATTGTTTGCTTCGATTGGGTATGTATGATATATCCTTAAGGTTGGTTTCTGATTGGAAGTTTTTTTTCTTGGCTGTAGTGAAAGAAAATGTTTCCTATAAGCATGTTCCCTTTCCGATTTCAGTATTCCCATTTGATGGGATGAGCTCTCAAGACAAATTCAATGAGCTACAACAACTTGAGCGAAATTTGGTAATCAACAAACACTTTGGTGTGTACTTCTTTTGGTATAAGGTTTATTTATTGCTCACAGGAAAAAAACTATAATAATCTTGAATGAGTAGTCCATTGATCAGTGTCATTCTTACTTGTTATAACCAAGGGAGATTTTTGGAGCAGAGCGTCCAATCCTTGCTTGACCAAGACTATCAAGTTTGGGAATGCTTCCTTATAAACGATGGGTCTACTGATGAATCAGATAAGATTGCAAGTCAACTATGTGATTTGGATGATCGATTAACCTATCTTTTTCAAGAAAACAAAGGCGTTTCAGCCTCAAGGAATAAAGGTTTAGATTTAGCAAACGGGGATTTTATTCAATTTCTAGATGCAGATGATTTCATTCATCCTAAAAAATTTTCAACCCAAATTGAGTTTATAAAGACTCAATCTCCACAAGCAATAGTCTTTGGATCAAGCAGATTTTTCTTTGAAAGCGCGCCTGAAAAGATTTTTTCCTCTCATTTCAATGGAGGAATACCATCTGATTTGAATGTCGAAGATCAGTTTCAAGTGGAATTCTTAATTAAGAATAATGCCTGTAGTAATTGTGCACCGCTTTATCCAAAGCTTGTTCGAGAGCAGATCCGGTTTAGAGCCTGCATTTATGAAGATTGGGTTTTCAATTTGGAATGTGCGCTGCATGGTTTAAAATTCCATTTTTTTAACCAACCAAATTGCACTTCATTTATCCGGATGACAGATTCTAGTCAAATGATGCAACACACCACTGATCTTGACAAAATAATTAACTTTAAAAGGTTACTTCTCAAATTGGTGTCTGAGTATAACTACTCATTAGACTCGCACTTTCAAGCGAAAATGACTTTGGAATCGAGCGGATTAAAGCGGTTTGTGAGAGGAATTTCCCCTCCCTTTCTTTATGATTTTTTAAGCCAACTCAAATCTAATTTTTAGAAAATTGGATAAGCTAAAAATTTCAGTTGCTTTAGCTGTATATAATGGCAGTAAATTCATTAAAGAACAAGTTTTGAGTATTTTAGAACAATCTAGATGCCCTGACGAGTTGATTATTGTTGATGATTGCTCTTCGGATGATTCATGGCAAATCATTAAAGAGCTGGAAGATCAATTTCCTGAAATAATTCATTCGACTAAAAATCAATCAAATATTGGCTACGTGGGTACATTTAATATTGCCCTTTCAAAAGCAACTGGAGATCTGATTTTTTTATCGGACCAGGATGATTTTTGGTATTCCAATAAAATTGAGGAAGTAGTGAAATTCTCCAATTTGAATCCTCAATATTCAGTTATTCAGCATGATGTAGACTTGGTAGATGAGCGTTTGGTGAAAAGTGGCTTTACCTTTTTTGGTCAAATTGAATCCGTAAATACTTCAATTGAGTCGGCCGTCCTTGGATGTGGAATGGTAATCCGTAAAACATTTCTGCAAAAATGTCTTCCAATCCCATCTGAGTTCATAGCCCATGATATTTGGATAAATGAATTTGCTGAGCAGTTTGACTTGAAAGGGATTTTACCATTGGCATTAATTGCTTATAGAAGACATCAGGCTAATGAATCTGGACATGTTTTGTTCAGTCAAAAAAAGCTTAGCCCAATTGAGTTCAAGCTTAATTATTATGTGGAAATCTTTAAACGAGACAAAAAATCTACGTTAGAAAGGCGATTAATTGATAGAAAATTAACTCAGACACGGTATGTGGAGTTTTCAAAAGATCCAAATTTCGAGTTTGATTCTCTCCTTTCAAGAAAATTAACAGAAATTCAAGCTGAAATAGAATGCTTAGAAATGAGGTCTTCAATAAAAAAGAAGAGCTTTATTTTAAAAATTTTAGGCTTTAGCCAATTTGCTATACAGGGAGGTTATAAAAATAGCCTGGGTATAAAAAGTTATTTAAGAGATTTATCAGGTCTTTCCTGAGATTAATATTGAGATTATTCCATTGAAAATCGCGTTCGATCATCAAGTATTCACCATGCAGCGACATGGTGGGATTTCTAGGTATTTCACCAAACTAGCTTTAGAATTAACTTCACTAAATCAAGAGGTTAAAATCTTTGGAGGATTATATCAAAATCATTACTTATCTGATTTGTCGGATGAACTAGTCAGCGGTAAAGCGATGATGAAGTATCCAAAAAAAACAGGCTTTATATTTAATCGTGTCAATCACATTCTTACCCAACAGCAGATTTTAAATTTTTCGCCAGATATTATTCATGAAACTTATTATAGTATTAGTAAGCCTAGACAATCTAATTGTCCAAGAATAGTCACGGTATATGATATGATTCATGAATTATTTCCTTATAGCTTTCCAAAAAATGACCCAGGCAGTAAACTAAAGCGAAAGGCATTAGAAAGGGCAGATCATATCATTAGCATCTCTGAAAACACCAAGAAAGATTTGATCAATTTATTTGATATTTCTCCAAGTAAAATTGACGTGGTTCACCTAGGGGTAGATTTGCCTGAAATCGTGAAACTAGAAAACCCTATTTCTTCAAAACCCTATCTGCTGTATGTAGGGGCTCGAAATGAGTATAAGAATTTTGATTTACTGATTCATTGTTGTTTAGAGAACCCATCCTTATTAGCTGAATATAATCTTGTGGCATTTGGCGGGGGAGAGTTTAGAGCAGATGAAATGAGATTAATTTCCAAATTAGGAGCTCAAAGCAAGCAAATCATTCATAAATCAGGTAGCGATCAAGAACTATGGCAATTATTTAGCCATGCCTCTGCATTCATATATCCATCTAAATACGAAGGATTTGGACTGCCACCACTGGAAGCCATGAGTTTAAATTGTCCAGTGATCAGTAGTAATACTAGTTCTATGCCTGAGGTAATTGTAGATGCGGCGGAATTTTTTGATCCCAATGATCAAAGCGATTTATTTAGAGCAATTTCAAACGTTACATCCTCTAAGAAGCGTCAAGATGAATTAAGAGACTTAGGAAAAAAACGGATTAAAAAACTTTCGTGGGGAAATTGTGCGAAAAAGACACTCGATATTTATCAAAATTTACAACGTTAAATGAAAATTAAGAAAGCTTTAATCTGTGGTATTAGTGGTCAGGATGGCTCGTTTCTAGCACGTTTTCTTCTTTCAAAAGGCTACCAGGTATTTGGAACTTCCCGAGATGCCCAAGGCTCAAGTTTTTCTAATTTGACTCGACTTGGGATCAAGGATCAAATTCACTTATTGTCTATGGTTCCGGAAGATTTTAGAAGTGTATTAGTAAGCCTTCGCAAATCAAGCCCAGATGAAGTTTATTATTTAGCGGGACAATCTTCCGTTGGGCTTTCTTTTGAACAGCCAGCAGAGACTATTCAAAGTATTTCACTAGGCATGTTGAATATCTTGGAAGCATGCAGAATGATAAACGAAGATATCAGAATTTACCATGCAGGTTCCAGTGAGACGTTTGGAGACACAAAAGGAAACCCAGCTTCTGAATCAACTTCTTTTCATCCTGTAAGTCCTTATGCAGTAGCAAAAGCATCGGCATTCTGGCTTGTAGATAATTACCGAAATGCGTATAACCTATTTGCTTGTACTGGGATTTTGTTCAACCACGAGTCATTTTTGAGACCAAATAGATTTGTTACTCAAAAAATCATTTCATCAGTAAAACGCATTGCCTCAGGCTCAAAAGAGACCTTAGAATTAGGAAGACTAGACATTTCAAGAGATTGGGGCTGGGCTCCAGAATATGTTGAGGCCATGTGGTTGATGCTCCAACAGTCAGAACCTGAAGACTTTGTCATTGCAACTGGAGAGACCAATCTACTCAAGGATTTCGTAGCAGTGGCATTTGATCAGTTTGGGTTAAACTGGGAAGATCATGTGAGACAAAATGAAGAGTTTATGCGGCCTACGGATATTTTGATTAGTGTAGGAGATCCATCCAAGGCTCATCAAAAAATGGGTTGGAAAGCGAAAAGCAAAATGCGGGATGTGGTCAAGTTGATGATAGAAAATGAAAAGTAGCATTGATTTACTAATTAATGAATCAGTATGAATTCTTTAATTTCACCCCAATCTTCAATGCTTCAAGGAGGTCTCTGGGCGAAGGGAGTATTCAAAGAAGGAACAGAAGAACAACCTCTAATTACGGTTATAACTGTGGTGTTGAATGGGCAGAATTCTATTCGGAACACTATTGAAAACATTCGAAATCAAACTTATCAACACATAGAATTGATCGTGATTGATGGTGGCTCACAGGATCAAACGATAGAGATCATCCAATCGCTAGATTCAAAAATTGATCATTGGATCAGTGAGAAAGATTCAGGAATATATGATGCGATGAATAAGGGAATCAACCTCGCTCGTGGGAAATGGCTGAATTTCATGAATTCAGGAGATGTTTTTTTTTCAAATCACGTGGTAAAAGAATTATTCTTAGGCAGGGATTTCGGGTCAACTCTAATTATTCACGGAAATTGGGAAGTCCGGTATGGTGTCTCAAAAAAGCGAATTGCTATTTCGGGGAATTCAAACGATTTATGGAAAGGTTCCCAATTTTGTCATCAGGCTGTTTTTATTAATACAACCTACCATAAGTCACATCCTTATTCAGCTAAGTCCAAAATAGTGGGTGATTTTGAGTTTTTCTATAAAACTTGGAAAGCTGGAGAAACTTTTCTTAAAATTTCAGAGACTGTAGCTTCTATCGAATCAGGCGGTATATCTGATATGAAGCGAAAGGAAGTATTGAAATCTTGGGAGTCGATCATTGACACGGATCTAAAAAGCTCATTTTATTTTCTATATCGGTATTCCAGGGAATTTTTAATTTCCATGATAAAAAAAGTTAGTACTTGAATCTTCAACGCTTCCAGCAAAAGCTAATTCTCTTGGGGCTAATAATTGTTCCATTTATCTCGCTAGGAGAGTTGATCGCTTTATTTGCGGGACGTCTGAGTTCGCAATCAAATAATCTTACAGGTGTTTTCAAATTTTCAAAGGATATAATCTTTATACTTTTGATATTACTGGGGATCTTGAATTATTTGATCAAGGATCGATTAAATAGGAAAATGTTGATCTACCTAGGGGTTGTAATCTTGCTAGTTGTACCTTCAGTCATTTTTAGTTTTGGAAATGATATCCTGTACTTAGCAGCTGGTCTTCGATGGCTGATTCCCATCCTATTGCCAATTTTTATTTATAGTATTCTAGACAAGAAATTTCTCGGACGGTTTTTTCAAATAATTTATTACTTGCTGATCTTACATTTAGTCATCCAAATATTTCAGTTGTTTTTTGCGGGATCTTGGTATGGAGTTTCAGCTTATGGATTGAATCTGAGAAATCCCGGTCTTTTTTTAATTCCAAATACAGGAGCTTTCTTTATCACATCTTGCCTTTATGCGTGCTTGTTTTTATCGGACTTTACTAGTAGTAGAAAGAGATTTATAATCCTAATTTCAATGCTTAGTGTGTTTCTCACGCTATCTGGGACTGGGTTGGTTGTATTTGTCACGATTCTGCTTTTTTACTTTTTTACCAGATCACAATTGAAGTGGTATATTTTGATTTTTCCAGTCGGTTTGATTTTCATCTACCTTTTTGGTTTGTTTCTCAATACAAGAGATGCCAATTACGTATCAGAATCAGGGGGTACACGGCTTACCATATTTGTTGAAAATTTCATGAAATCAAGCTTTATTTCTAGTGATTTTGGGTTTGGAACAAATTCAGCGGTCTTATTGGGAAAAGGGGAAATTATGGATTCTTCTTTTGCGTCCCTAGTGGTGAATTTAGGCTATTTCGGTTTTTTTGTGGTTTTAGGTCTGATGTTTCTAGGCATTTTATATGCTGGGATTTCGAGGAATAAGTCTCTTTTTGTGTTCTTATTGACCTTCATCCTTTTTTCATTTACCACAATAATCTCCGAAGTTTATCCAGTCAATTTGATTTTTGGAGTTTTGATCGTTTATTTTTTGCAAAAGAAAGAAACGTTTAATCAGTTTTCCATTCGTGCTTAAACTCTTTGTGATCTCATTTTCTTTCAAGAGAGGCGGCGCGGCAATCGCAGCAAATAACTTTTGCAAACTTCTGATCAATGAGCCAGAACTGGAATTAGAGAAGATTTCACAGGATAAATTTGAATTGATACATTTTAGTAAGCGACTAATTTCTCATGGCTTATCAAAACTCCAAATCAGCTCAAATTCCATTAAGCATTCTCTAAATCTTTTTTCTTACAGACCGGTCCTAAGGGCTATTCAGAATAATCAAAAAGGGATTTTCCATTTTCACTGGATCAATAATGATACCCTCAGCATTTTTGATTTTAATCGAATCCCCGCTCAATCGATTATTACACTTCACGATGAATGGTTTTATCTCGGGTGCGAACATTATTATAATTTAACTGATGAGGCTCAAGATTTTGTGGTGGGATATAAGCTTTGGAAGCAGAGGGTTTTTGGTATTCACTGGAATTATTTGATCTGGAAAACTAAGTATAAAGCGTTGTCAAAACGAAGAGATTTAGTTTTTACAGTTCCTTCCAAATGGATGATGGATCGAGCAAAATCCAGTTTGATCCTTCGTGATTCAGAGGTTAGAATTTTGCCTAATCCGATTGATACTATGATTTTTGCTCCCTCATCAGAGGAAAAGGTAAAAGCTTTTAAAGCTGAGCATTGTATTAAGGATAATGCCTTGGTGATAGCTTTTGGAGCAATAGATGGGAAAAGAAATCCTATTAAAGGTTCAGTCCTGTTGCAAGGAGCAGTTGAAGAATTAGCTAGGATTTTACCGGAGGAGGTATTGAAGAATCTGGTCCTTTTGAATTTCGGAGGAACTAAAGCTAATCAAAGCTATCTAAGTGGTATTCTTGAAATATCATTAGGGCACATTCAAAAACAAGAAAAAATCGCCTTAATTTATTCTTCATCAGATCTCTTGGTTGTACCTTCGCTGGTAGAATCTTTTGGTCAGGTTGCAGCAGAGGCACTTTCTTGCGAGACTCCTGTTGTTTGTTTTGATACTTCTGGATTGAGGGATATTGTTGTTCATTTGGAGAATGGTTTGTATGCAGAAGAATTGTCCTCCCAATCGCTCTCAAAAAGTTTAATAAAGATGATCAACCTTAGCCCTGCCGCTAGAAAGGAAATGGGTAAAAAAGGAAGACTTAAAGTGATTCAAAAATTTTCAAAATCTGTGGTAAAAATAAATTATTTGAAATTGCTTCACGAGCAAGCACAAAAGCCAAAAGCAATTTAAAATGAGAATATCGATTATTACAGTTTGTTTTAACAGCGCGGATTACATCAAGTCAACGATTGAATCTGTATTAATGCAAAACCATCCAGATGTTGAATATATCATAGTCGATGGTGAATCTACTGACGGAACCGTTGATATAATCAAATCTTATGGAGATGGAATCTCAAAATGGATCTCGGAACCTGATTTTGGCATTTACGATGCTATGAATAAAGGGATTTCTATGGCTACAGGAGATGTTATTGGGATTGTCAATTCAGACGATTATTTTACTCGAGTAGATTCACTATCACGCGTTGCAGAAACTTTTAAAAAGTATTCAGTGGAAAGTGTATTTGCAGATATAATTTTCGTCAAAAGAACTAATCCATCTAAAGTGGTTAGATATTTTTCTTCCAAAAGCTTTAGGCCTTGGAAAATGAGATATGGTTTTATTCCAGCTCACCCTACCTTCTTTACTTACAAGAGAAATTTTGAAAAGTATGGGGGATATAATACTACTTTTGATATTGGTTCTGACTTTGAACTACTTTTACGTTTTCTGTACAAGTACAAGTTAAGCTACAAATATATTCCGCTAGATATAATGAATATGAGAACTGGGGGAATCAGTACTCGATCTTGGAATAGCACGTTTATTATCAACAAAGAAAATAAGAGGGCATTTGAAATTAATGGTTTTTACACAAATTATGTGTTCTTATTTTCAAGATATTTTGTAAAGGTATTTCATTATTTACCATCTTTTATTAAATATAAAAAGAGAAAAAACGAATAAAGATTTCAATAACCTTCAGTGTACCCTGTTACTATAATATCAACAAAAACCTTTCTTGGCACCCGTAAAAGTTCCTTTATTTGGGTTTTTACATTTATTCTTTTTGGACTGAGCAGTAAGAGTTTTGCTCAAAATGTTCAAGTAGGTGTGCCAGTTATTGAGGAGTCGATACGACGTGGTCAGATACTAGGAGAAATTGATAGTACCTATTCGTTTAGCGTTAGGCCTTTAGATTCTAGGCAATTAATCGTCAGTTCTTCAGAAGGATTAAAAAGCAAATCTTCTTTATATAGAGATTTTTTAGAGAAGGAAAATTCGACTCCTAAATCGGAGATTTGGCGAGCAAGATTTAGTCTTTTACCTATTGTTTCAAGTTCTCAATTCAATACTGGATACCCTTATCCATCTGTTTCAGCATTCATTCCCAGTCTAGGATTTCAGACTTATTTGACGACAGGGTTTTTTGCTTCTTGGGGACCATTAAGTGTTCAGATTCAGCCAGAATTTATTTCAGCCCAAAATAGAAATTTTGAGGCTGGAATTTTAAAATCTGACAATACAGAGTTTCTAGAAAGATTTGGAAGTAATACCTATACGGCCTTATTCCCTGGTCAATCAAGTGTCAGATTGAACTTCGGTGCATTCTCCCTTGGAGCCTCTACCGAAAACATCTGGTGGGGACCTGGCCAGTTTAATTCTCTTTTGTTTTCAAATAATGCCTTTGGCTTTCAACATTTAACATTTAATACAAGAAGGCCAGCAAAAACCTTTATAGGATCATTTGAAGGTCAGTTCTTAGCGGGGTATTTAGAATCTTCAGAATTTTCTAGCTTAAACCCCACTATAGAACGTACGGAAAGAAGATACTTGAATGGCTTAACCATTTCCTACCAACCAAAATGGATTCCAGGTTTTTTTATAGGGTTGTCAAGGGTATTTCAGCAATTCGAGTCTGACAGAGGGGATTCGTTCTCCGAATACTTTCCAATTTTAGAGGGATTTCAAAAGAAAGAATTTTTTGAGAAACCCAGTGATTCTGGTCTTTTTGATCAAGAAGGTAGAGATCAACAATTTACTTTTTCCTCCCGATTTGTCTCCAAAAAAGCCAAAACTGACATCTATTTTGAATACGGAAGGAGAGATCACGCGTATGATTGGAGGGAAGCGATCTTGAACCCAGAGCATGCGAGGGCTTTCTTAATTGGTTTTTCAAAGTTATTCAGATATCGAGGCCAGGGGTTTATTCAAGTAAGAGGTGAAATTTTACAACAGCAGGAATCTATAAATATTTTGGTGAGGTATCCAGGTACTACAGGAGATCTCAATTGGGCCGGTCATGGAGTGTTGCGTCAAGGATTTACGCAATTCGGACAAATGCTCGGTCCAGGAATTGGGCCTAGCAGTAATGTGCAAACATTGGAGGTAGCTTGGGTAGAAGGAATGAAAAAGCTAGGAGTTAGATTTGAAAGATTGAACAGACATCAAGATATCTACGTCAAGTACTTTCAAAATAATGGTCAAAGTAAGCCTTGGGTAGATTTTAGCTTTAGTCTTCTTGGCAATTGGCAATGGAATTCGCTCGTGATTCAATCTCAGGTTAATCTTATCAACTCTAAAAACTTCCAATGGCAAGTGGATCAATTGGGACCGGCTGAATACACAAAAGGGATAAATTCTTTTTCAATGCAGAGCCAACTTAGTTTGATCTATTTATTTCAACCAAAAAATAAATCGAAGTAGTTTTTTCGTGTATTCAAGCTATCACCTAATAGCACTCGATGATTATTTAACGTAACCTAGCTTCAATATTTAAATTTTTGAAATATCTGGACCTAATAAACTTTGTTTGAGTCTGAAACATCAGGAAAATCGTGGGGATCTTTATTGCAGCGCATTTGAATATGATCCATCCATTAAGCCATGGATAGATTTCGTGATTTATTAAAGGCGGTGGTCTGTTTACCTACCAAGTAAGGTGGATCTAATTTACCATTTTGGCTCACAGATGTAGTCGGAATGTTTTTTTTGCCTGATTTTATCTTAGTTTTGCAACTTGAAAAGCGAGTAATTTTAGTACTCAGTTTAAATTAATGATTGATTCAGAAAGATTCTTAGCCACTTTTTTGATCAAATAGTTTAAGGTCAATCGAGGATGTTGTGGGATTTTAAGCAGATCGGTGTGGCTTCAAAATTGCTAAAAGCTAAGTTCTTGGGACTGAAGGGGCGAAGCACCAAAGAAGCTTTTTAAACTAAAAATTAGAATATTAAAGATTCATAGGAAATGATAAAGAATTTAAAGGAATCTAAAATAGCAATAATTGGTCTGGGGTATGTGGGATTGCCTTTAGCTGTTGAGTTTGCTAAAAAGTTTGTAACCGTCGGATTTGATATCAATTCGAAGCGGATAGGAGAGTTAAAACAAGGAATAGATACTACATTAGAAGTGGAGGATTCCATTTTACAGTCTGTCTCAGTAGATGATTTAGACTCAGGGAAAGGTCTATTTTCTACAACCGATTCATCATTTTTGAAGGATTGTAATATCTATATCGTTACGGTTCCTACTCCTACAGACAAACACAATAGACCGGTATTAACTCCGATGCTCCAAGCTTCTGAGAATATTGGCAAATACCTCAAAAAAGGTGACGTGGTGATCTATGAGTCGACTGTGTACCCCGGAGTGACAGAGGATGAATGTGTGCCAGTTCTGGAAAAAGTTTCCGGAATGAAATACAATGTGGATTTCTTTGCAGGTTATTCTCCTGAGCGAATCAATCCTGGTGATAAAGAACATACCGTAGCAAAAATCCTCAAAGTAACCTCAGGAAGTACGCCAGAAGTGGCCGAGTATGTAGATCAACTCTATCGTCAAGTAATCACAGCAGGTACTCACAAAGCATCTTCAATTAAAGTAGCAGAAGCAGCTAAAGTCATTGAGAATTCCCAACGGGATATCAATATTGCGTTCGTCAATGAACTATCAAAAATCTTCAACTTGCTTGGGATTGATACGCACGAAGTATTAGAGGCAGCAGGGACGAAGTGGAATTTCTTAAAATTCAAACCTGGGCTTGTAGGAGGACATTGTATCGGGGTTGATCCTTTTTATTTGGCACAAAAAGCACAAGAACTAGGTTATCATCCAGAAATTATCCTGGCTGGAAGAAGGTTGAACGACAGTATGGGTAAATATGTGGCCACTGAGGTGATTAAACTTATGATGCGAAAGGATTTGAAGGTAATTGATTCCAAAGTCTTGATTCTGGGATTTACCTTTAAAGAAGACTGTCCAGATGTGAGAAATACGCGCGTGATTGACATTTATAACGAATTGAAATCATTTGATATGGATGTAGATGTCTATGACCCTTGGGCAAATCCTGAAGAGGTAAGACATGAATATGGTATTGAGATTACTTCAGGAAATAAAGCGCCTGCGCTGAATTCATATTCAGCAATTATTCTTGCTGTCTCACACAGTCAATTTCTTCAGCTTTCAATAGAAAAGTCAGCAAGTCAAGTAGTTTTCGATGTTAAGGGGATTCTAGATAAATCTAAAGTTGATGCCAGATTGTAGTGAGAGAGTCTAAATCCAAATAAAAAAATCTATTTGTTTTTTATTCTTAACTTTGAGCCCGAATTCCAACATAAAAATTGTTCCAACCTAATACTTAATGAAAAAAAAAATACTTCATATCCTATCCTTTGGATTAACTATTCTCCTATTCTATTCCTGTATTCCTAATAAAAAAATGATTTACATGCAAGAAATGGATGAATCAATGGGGGCTTTGGTCAGCTCGAGTCAAAAGTATCCATATCAAAGGGAGGATTACTTACTTCAAATTAATGACATAGTTGAGGTAAATATCAAGACAACAGATGAAGCAATTAACAGAGTATTTTCTTCCATTTCAAATGATCCTTCCAATCAAAATCAAATGGCAGGTGGAGGACAAGGAGCAGGCGATATATTTTTCATGAATGGATATACCCTAGATGATCGTGGGGAAATAGAAATTCCGCTGATCGGAAAAGTAAAATTTGAAGGGCTTACTACAGAAGAAGCTAAAATCTTAATAGAAAAAGAGGTCAGAACTTATGTGAATGAAAACGAATACTTTGTCAGAGTAAGATTAGGAGGAATTCGATTTAGCACATTAGGGGAATTTAATCAGTCTGGTAAATATACTGTTCTTCAAAATAGAGTAACTATCTATGAAGCTATTGCGCTAGCCGGGGATTTAAGCAGGGTGGCAAAAAGAGATGAGATATTGCTAATTAGACAGTACCCTGATGGAACTCAGATTCATAAAATCAATCTGCTGGATAGAGATCTTTTAAAATCAGAATTTTATTGGCTTAAGCCAAATGATATGATCTACGCTGAACCAATGAAAGTCAAAGAAATCGGAGCCGGTAGTACTTTGGTAGAGACCTTGACTTTATTCACTACCTCAATTACAGCTGTTGCTTTAATTCTCACTTTAGTCAAAAATTAATAAATAAAATTTAGGTATGAACCTGGATCAAGAAGAAAACGATTTTTTCAAAAGCGAGGAGAGTTCTTTCGATATTAAGTCAATTATCCCCAAGATTATTAGAATTTGGCCATTTATCATTGGTTCAATTTTAATTTTCCTCATAGGATCATACATTTTGACAAGGACTTCGGTCCCACAGTATCAGGTGTCTGGCTTATTTTTTATAAAAGAGTCTGACGGAGGTTTTTCCTTGTTTGATGCGCCTTCAATTGAGGGTACTGCAAAAACAGGGATAGTAAACGAAATTACAATTCTTCAATCTAGGCCAATAGCTGAAGCTACACTTAGTAAATTAGACTTTACAGTAGAATACTATTCTGAAGGTACATTTATCAATAATGAACTTTATCAGAATGCGCCTGTTTTGGTTGAGGTTAATTGGAAAGAACCTCAGGTTCTTCAAGGGCTTGTGACGATCAAGTGGTCTGGAAATGAAAAATTCACTTTTTCCTTTGATGATGAAGAGTATAGCAAATACCTTCCAAATGGTACAAAAACCAAACTTCAAAATATTCCGGAACCTGCTGATTATCCTTTTGGTGAGTGGATCACAAATAACAATTTCTCTATTAAAGTAACCAAAACTAGCCCAGATGAATCTGGAGGAGTTTCTGTGAAATTTCGAGATATGGCTTCTTTGGTTGAGGAGTATGCCAGCCGAATAAATGTGGAATCTCTTCAAAAAGAAGGATCAATTTTAGAATTGAGCTTGAACTCACCTAGTGTCAAAAAGGGTGAAGATTACATCAATGGTTTGATGAAGACTTACTTGGCATTAGAATTAGAGGAGAAAAATATGATTGCTACTAATACTGTTAATTTTATTGACAGCCAGGTGGCGGGAGTTTCTGATAGTTTGAAGCAATTTGAGAATCAGTTGCAAACGTTCCGATCTTCAAATAAAATTTATAACCTAGAGGCAGAAAGCTCATCTGTTTTTGGTCAATTGACTGAATTGGAAACTCAGCTTCAAGAAGAGGAATTTAAAAAGTCTTATTATCAACAACTTGGAGAATACCTCTTGAGAGAGCAGTACAATGATTTAGTGGTGCCTTCAGGTATTGGAATTGAGGATCCAATCCTAAATTCGCTAATATCCAATCTGATGGAGCTTCAAGTTGAGAAATCAAGGCAATTAGCGACGTTAACTGATCAGGCACCGCAAGTGCAAGCCACTACAAATAAAATCAGAGATTTAAATAAATCAATTCGTGAAATTCTTAAAAATGTAGATCAAAATTCTGCACGTCTTATCAAGGATTTAAAGAATAGGATTTCTGACATCGATGCATCGTTCAGAGATCTTCCTGAAACGGAACAAAACCTGATTCGAATTCAAAGACAGTTTGCTCTTAATGAGAATATCTATAATTTTTTGATGGAGAAAAGAGCTGAGTCGGCCATATCTAAGGCTTCAAATACCTCAGAAAATAAGATTATTGAACCTGCATCAGGTGGGTTTTTGGTAAGTCCTCTTCCGCTTAGAAATTACTCGTTAGGTGTTTTTATCGGCTTCATTTTACCCGTTCTTTTTGTTTTGTTTCGAGAGCTAGTCCGTACTAAAATTGAAGATGTCTCATTCCTAGAGCGTAAGCTGAGAGTACCACTTCTATCCACGATTTTGTTTAATAAAAAGTCTAGTAGTTTAGTCGTATTGGAACAAGGGAAGTCTGGGATTGCTGAAGGGTTTAGATCATTGAGAGCTAATATTCGATTTATCAACCCAAATGATAAGCAGTTGACGCTAATGGTAACTTCTACTATTTCAGGGGAAGGGAAGACTTTTTGTGCGATGAATCTAGCCTCGGTTTATTCATTGACAGGTAAACGAACCATTTTGGTTGGTTGTGACATGAGGAAACCTAAGATTTTTCAGGATTTTGGAATTCAAAACGACACAGGTCTTTCTACGGTTTTGAGTGGCCAAATCGACGGTTGGAGAACTGCAGTTCATAAAACAGCCTATGATAACTTAGAGATCCTTCCGTCGGGACCAATTCCTCCTAATCCAGCAGAATTACTTTTCACAAAGGGTTTTGAAGAGATGATTGCTCAAATGAAAAAGGAATATGATGTGGTAATCTTAGATACTCCCCCTATAGGACTAGTTAGTGAGACATTAGATTTGATTCCTTATGTTGATCTAACATTATTCGTGTTCAGACAGAATTACTCGCAACGAACCTTCGTAGATGCCCTAAATGGATTAAAAGTCAGTAAAGGAATTAAGAATTTATATGCTGTCTTTAACGGAATAGATGGCACCAAAGTAACCTATGGCTATGGCTATACCTATGGATATGGATATGGATATTATGACGACGATAAAGAAAACAAAAAAAAAATCCTCTAAAACTTAAATATGATTCGTTCCGTTTTTTTTAAAAAGGTTTTGGATGGTTTTTCTTTCAAACGTCGAAGGCGATTTATTTCAATAGTAAATTATTTTAGAACCATTGGAAGGTCTAATGATTTAAGTCTACTTGCTAGGATATTAAAGACCGATAAGTGGGGATATCACTATTATACTGAATTTTACCAATCTCATTTTGAAAAACAAAGAAATAAGCCTACCAAACTGCTTGAAATTGGGGTAGGAGGATATGACCACCCTCAGAAAGGAGCTGGATCTTTGAGAATGTGGAAAAGGTATTTTAGTAAAGGTCAAATCTTCGCCATTGATATTTTTGATAAATCGCAGTTAGAAGAGTCTCGTATAAAGATTTTTAAGGGTAGTCAAAGTGATTTAGATTTTCTCCAAAATGTAGTTAGTCAAACTGGTAAATTGGATGTTATTATTGATGACGGAAGTCATAGAAACCAAGATGTTTTGAATTCTTTCAATTTCTTATTTTCTCATCTAAATGAAGGTGGAATTTATGTGGTTGAGGATACTCAGACTTCTTATTGGCCAGAATATGGTGGAGATAGTGAGAAGTTAGATGAGAAAAGTACTACTATGGGATATTTTAAGTCTCTAGTGGATGGATTGAACCATGAAGAGTTTAAGATTGATTCATATCGTCCCACGTATTGGGATAGAAATATTGAATCAATACATTTTTACCACAACTTAATCTTCATCTATAAAGTAAAATCCTAAATTTTAATTGGGGTATCTAATTTATTCATATGTTCGATAAGCCTGTAATCTTGCTAAGTGCAACTATTAAACCTGATCCATTAATCCATATTGGAAGAATAGATTCTGAAGAAAGAGAAGAAGATTATTATAAAGCTGTTTCCTTTTATCTCAAACGAGGATACCCTGTAGTTTTTGTAGAGAATTCTGATTTTAATTCTGAAAGAATTCAAAACTTATCAAGAAAAAGCCCATACTTCGAGTATATCACTTTCCTTTCTGAGGTTAGCCATTTAGGCAAGGCAAAAGGTGAGTTTGAAATCATTAATTACGCTTTGACCAATTCAAAATTGCTAAGTGAAGTGGATTACGTGATCAAAATAACTGGTAGATATATCATTTCTAACATTGATAGTTTACTCCTGCCAACTAATGCGATAACAAAGGATGTTTACATCAATCCAACAAGAAATTTAAAGTGGGCTGATACTAGATTAATGATGATGAAAAAATCTTTTTATTTTAGTTATTTCCTACCAATGGCAATTAGAAATTTTGATGAAAATAATAAGGTTTTTATGGAAAATATTTTCATGAAAAGTCTTTTAAAATATTTACTAGATGGCGGTGAACTCAATCTCTGGCCAGCTTATCCTGCTTATCAGGGGATAGACGGCACACATAATGAGATAGTTATATTTAGTTTATTCAAGTCTTGGAAGTATAATCTTTACTACCAGATTAAAACCTTTATTTTTAAGCATAGAGCTTAGTCAACCATGAAATTTTTGAATAAAATAATTGATAAGTACTTTCGTCATTTTGGGTTCTTCTATGGGTATGTCGGGCCGAGGCTATTTATCATTATCCTGCTGTCAATTTTAGTTGGATTACTTGATGGATTTGGTTTGGCTTTATTTATTCCAATTTTTGAAATAGCAGCTGATGGGAGTGATTTTCAGTCCTCGGGATCAATGGGTGAGTTGGATTTTTTACTTACTTTTCTGGAGGATCTAGGGTTTTCACTAAGCATGAATTCAGTTATGGTTTTTATGATAGTGCTATTTTTAGTAAAAGCAATCTTTCGATTTATTGATGGTTATTTTAAAATCAAACTTCAAAATGAGTTTGTCAGAAACATTCGCTATCAAATGGTTGATGGACTTAGCGACTTAGAATACAAACAGTTTTTGAAAATGGATTCTGGTAGGATACAAAATACGCTTTCTGCTGAAGCACTTAAATTAACCTATGCCTTTCTCGCATATTTTAATAGCCTTCAACACGCGATTTTGCTTCTAGTCTACATAGGATTAGCCTTTTTGTCAAATTACCAATTTGCTATCTTGGTTTCATTGGGTGGATATTTGTCAAATTTTATATTTCGCTACCTTTTCAAAAACACCGAAAAAGCCTCCATTCATTTGTCAGGTCTCGGGCATTCCTTTCAGTCCTATTTGATCCAAGCAGTCCATAACTTCAAATATTTGAAGGCTACTAATTATTTCAATAACTACAAGAGTAAGTTGAAGAAGGTGGTTGATGAGATTGAAATTAATCAGCGAAAAATTGGAATCTATAGTTCGATAATGAATAGTGCCAGAGAACCAATTATTTTGACAGTTGTGGCAATAATTATTTTGATTCAAGTTGAATTTTTAGGGGGGACATTAGCTTCAATTGTGTTAAGTCTTGTTTTCCTGTATAGAGCGTTAAACTATATTGTAACCTTGCAAGGGAGTTGGCAAGGCTTTATATCTAATATTGGTGGAGTAGTAGCTTCAGTTGAACTAATTAAGGAATTTCGGATCAATAAAGAGATTATCTTTTCATCGAATGAGGAGATTAAAATTGAAAGCTTAAACTTGGAAAAAATATCATTCATTTACCCAAATGGTGCTAAAGTTTTGGAAGATGTTCAGATCAATATGGAGCCACTTAAAACCTATGCCTTTGTAGGAGAAAGTGGATCTGGTAAGACCACTTTGGTAAACCTAATGATTGGATTGGTTCACCCTTCAGAGGGAAGAATTTTAGTGAATGGTAAGGACCGGAAATCCATTGATTTATTGAACTATCGTAAACGATTCGGATACATTACTCAAGAGCCGGTTATTTTTAACGATACTATTTATAATAATGTCACGCTTTGGGCATCAAAATCTCCTGAAAACATTGATCGATTCCAGCATGCAATCCAGTTAGCTAGCATGAATCAATTCATGAATGAGCTTCCTGATCAAGAAGATACTCGACTAGGAGATAATGGTCTATTAGTAAGTGGAGGTCAGAAGCAACGAATTTCCATTGCTCGGGAGCTTTTTAAAGATGTGGATGTGCTGATTTTCGATGAAGCTACTTCTGCATTGGACTCTGAAACTGAGAGACTTATACAAGATAATATAGATATGCTCATGGGCAGGTTCACTATTGTTATTATCGCTCATAGGTTAAGTACGATTAGAAAATCAGATGTAATAACACTGATGAGTAAAGGTAAAGTGGTTCAATCTGGAGATTTTGAAGCCTTACTTTCCTCTAATCCTCAATTTAAGCGGATGGTTGAGCTTCAGGAATTTTGATTTTTAAACAGTGAAAAAGGTTTTAATATCAAATGTAGCCTTGCCCTGCAAAAAGATAGGCAGTTGGACTAACCGTATCACTAAATTTCTGGTAAATAACCCGGGCCAATTTGATTTTATCCTTTCTCCAACAGAAAGTCCTGATTCACAATTTATTTTCTGTAAAAAAAGGAGAGCATCTTTCTCCTTGGTTTCCAAAATATTAAGGAAATCTCCAATACTAGCCAGTTGTATTGATTATTTCCAAGCACTCGATCGACTCAGTAAGACTAAAGATCAGCTACATTTAGTTGTGATTGATGATTTAGCTCTTTTGGAAGGAATAGCAATATGGAAATCAAAAAATCTAAAATCCCACATTCGATTAGATTTTTCTTTTCATGGACATTCATTTATTTTACCAGAAAAATGGGGCTATTTAGTTGATAGGGTCTTTTTTTTAACTCATCTTGGTTACCTAGATACGATAAGGATAAATGAAGTTTTTGTTCCGCAAATTCATGTGGTAGGAAATGGAACTGATAGTAGTTTTTTTTATCCTTTATCAAAAGAAGAAAAAGCCAGAAAGAGATTCGAATTTGGGTATAAAGAGCAAGACAAAGTTCTAGTTTGGGTCTCCAATAATCGACCTAAAAAAGGACTTAATTTATTTTTAGAACTATCGAAAAGGCTCTCTGAAAAATATCCAAACCTGCAAACATTGATTATTGGAGCATCATTACCACAGTTACCTACAGATTCACGGATTAAAGTAGTAGGTAAAATCCCGAACAATGATCTTCCAAAATATCTTCAATTAGGAGATATTTATTGTTTTACTTCACTCTGGAATGAAGGATTTGGACTTACACTTATCGAAGCTGCCAAATCAGGTAATGTGGTAATCGCCTCTCAAAATGGGGGAATTCCTGAAGTAGTAATGGGATTGAACGCATCGTTTTTGGTAAAGTATCCGAATCAACTTTCTGCTTGGGAAGAGTCTTTTGAAGAAGCTTGGGAATTGGCTAAAATCTATGAACCTAATCAAGAGGTTTTAGAGAAATTTCACCCGATTGAAGTTTGGGAAGAAAAGTTCTTACAAGCACTAGCGGACTGAGAATATGTGCGGAATAACAGGTATACTAAAATTAGGAAGTGAAAAATTATCATCGGCAGAGTTGGAGTCAATGAAATTAGCCCTTGACGCACAAGCTCACCGAGGACCCGATGCCAAATGTCTTTGGTCAGATTCCCATGTTGCCTTTGGCCATAATCGCCTTTCAATTATTGATCTTTCTACATCTGCTAATCAGCCTTTTTATCGTGAAGATTTGGGTTTGACCATAGTTTTCAATGGTGAGATTTATAATTATCAGGAATTAAAAGAAGATCTCTTATCCAAGAATTATCATTTTTTGACTAGCTCTGACACTGAAGTGTTGTTAGTGGCATATAAGGAGTATGGTGAAAAACTCACTGAACATCTAAGAGGTATGTTTGTGTTTTTCATTTTCAATCATGAGAACCGAAAGATATTTGCGGCCAGAGACCGATTGGGGGAAAAACCAATTTTCTTTATTCAGACAGCCGATACGTTTTACTTTGCCTCAGAACTAGGTGCTCTGAAGAAACTTTTCCCCAAACAGCTTACCATCAATCAAAATGCGGTGATCGACTTGATGGAGAATATGTATATAAACTTACAGCATACTATATATCAAGAAGTTGAAGTATTTCAACCCGCTCACCAATTGGTAATTGAGAATGGAAAATTAAATTGGGATACTTATTATCATTTCCCCAAGGTTGCTGATTATAAACCTGGATTTGAATCTCTTAAATCTCAGGTAAAAGAAAAATTATTTCAAATTATAGAGAGCGAATTACATGCTGATGTGCCTGTGGCTACTTTTTTATCATCAGGTATTGATTCATCAGTAGTTACTGCGATTTCAAAGGAGATTAAGCCGGATATTTTAGCGATTACGATGTCGACAGTTGAGGCGCATTCTGATGAAGCTTCAGACGCAACAGAATTTGCCAAGAAGCTCGGAATTCATCAGGAAATTATCAAAGTCAACCCAGGTTCTTTGGAGGTTCTTGGGAAGCTTTTGAAAACTATGCAGCCGCTGGCCGATGCTTCGTTGATTCCAACTCACTTAGTAACTGAATCTATTGCCTCTCATACCAAAGTAATGCTTTCTGGTGATGGAGGGGATGAGGTCTTTGGCTCTTACAATAAGCCTAATTTGTTCACTAATTATGGAAAAAATCCACTTCCGATGGGATCTTTGATTTTTAGTGGTTTTTCGTTTTTGAATAGCGACAAGAAAGACAAATACTTAAATGATAAAAATCGATTCAAGCTGAAAGGATGGGATGGTTTTTATTCCAAGAATAATATCTCAAGTGGTTTTGAAAAGATCTTTCGAAATGGAAAACCTCAAAACTTAATTCGCAAAAAAGCATTCGAACTTTTACCGTTTTATGCGGAGAATCCAGAAAAATTATCTTTTGGAGTAGATGCACTTACTCGCTTACCCAGTGATTTCTTGTTGAAAGTTGATTCTGCGGCAATGAGGAGTTCCATTGAAGTTAGAGCACCTTTTCTAGACCATACTTTGGTTGATCTTTCATTTCAATCTGACTTAAACTCATTAATGCCTCATCAACAAGACAAAGAGATCACGAGGGATATTTATAAGGATTTTGCTGGGAAGGCTCATCAAGGGTCGAAAAAAGGATTCTCCATTCCCTATCAAACATATCTCATTGGTTCTTGGGGTGATTTATTGGAGAAATTAGTTCAGGAGGAGGTTTCTTCCGAATATTTCCAATTCAATATTACAGGGATCTTAAATTTGCTTCAAGAGTTTAGATCCTCTCCGGGACAACGAGTTGCTCGAATTTTATTTTCATTACTAGTTCTTGAGATTTGGTTGCGAGTGTTTCATCTGGAACAAGAAATAGATCTAAAAGTTGACTAACCCCCGCAAATGAAACGTATTTGTTTTTTGATCCCCGATGGAATAGGAATTCGGAATTACTTGTATTCAGAAGTAATTTCCATTTTACTAAATCAAGGTCATGAGGTTATTCTTTGGCATAGTTTGGATCCTGAATTAATCCAATTGACCGAGAAGAGACTTGGGGTTAGCTTTGAACAGTATCCATTTGAACATAAGCCTGATGGAATGCGTGTTCAGCTTTTGAGAGAGGCCGCACGATATGCTAGGTTAAAATTGAATGCCCGTTTAAAAACCAACCCCACAATCCTTACAAACTGGACAATTAATGCCAGTTCTAAGAAAGGTTATTTGTTAAGAAAAGGAGCTGAAATTTTAGGAAGTTTTTTGAACTCCTATTCTGCTGTTGCATCAGTTGAGTCTTTGGAATTTAAATTGATCAGATCATCAAAGTCTTTTCAATTGGCTGAAAAGTTTTTAAAAGAAATAAAACCTGATTTGATTTTTTGTACTCATCAGCGCGTGTTTTCTGTTACAAGTGCTATTGAGGCTGCTAAATCGCTAGGGATAAAAACTTCTACAGCAATTTTTTCTTGGGATAATTTACCAAAAGGAAGGCTGCCGTTCCGAACTGATCAATATTTAGTCTGGAGTAATTACATGCTTGAGGAGATGCGTACGTATTATCCTGAAATAAATGAAAATCAAATAAAGGTTACAGGTTCTCCTCAGTTTGATTTTTATTTCCAAAATGGAATTCTACTTGATCGGGAGTTTCTTGCTAAGAAGTATGATTTAGATTCTTCTAAAGCTTGGGTTTGTTTTTCAGGAAGTGATTCTTTGACTTCTCCAAATGATCCTCTATTTCTAAGAGATGTGGCAGAGTCCTTGGCGAATGAGGATAATATACAATTGATTTTTAGACCTGTCCCAGTCGAAAAAGTAGATCGTTTTCTGCCTGTTTTGAAAGATTTTCCAAAAGTTAAATTAATCAAGCCTATCTGGGTCACGGGATCTCACTGGGGAAATTTCTTTCCGCTTTTCGAGGATGTCCAATTATTGGTCAATTTGGCATACCATTGCAAGGTTGTTGTAAATATGGGATCAACAATGGCCTTAGATTTTTCAACCTTTGGAAATATTGGATTATATCTCAGATACGATCACGCGAATGTTTCGACAGAATTTTCAGTCAAGACCATTTTCGAATTTCAACATTTCCGCTCAATGGGAGATTGGAAAGCAGTTGGCTATATTAACTCCCCATCACAAATCGCTTCAATGGTTAACAAAGCTATTGACAAACCGAATGAGGTCGCTCCTGATCGAAAGCTTTGGTTTAATAAAATTGTTGAGCCCAAAACCGATAATACAGCTTCTCTTCATATAGCTGAGGCATTGGACTCACTTTAACTAATAGGATTTCTATTTTCATGCATTTCTGTTACCTCACAAACGAATACCCCAAACCTGGTCACGCACATGGTGGGATTGGAAGTTTTTTGAAAGTAATCTGTCCTGCCTTAGTATATGCAGGGCATCAAGTGTCTGTTATTAATGGCACCTATGGAGCTAGAGAGATTGTAACTAGAGATGGTTTAACTATCATTTATACTCCTTTTTCTAAAAAAAGAGGCATTGCTTGGTTGCATAATTATAATGCTGTAGATAGAGAGTTGAATGACTTACATTTAGTCTCACCAGTAGATGTAGTGGAAGGTTCTGAGTTAAGCTTCGCATTTATTAAGAAAAGAAAAGATATTGCTTTCGTGATTCGAATGCACGGAGGCCATCACTTTTTTGCAGAAGGAGAGCAACGAAAACTTAATAAATGGAGGGGATATCAAGAAAAGAGATCATTTACTAAATCAGATGGGTTTATAGGAGTTTCCCAATATGTGATAAATCACACATGTAAATTTCTTCAGATTGGCAATAGGCCTATTCGCGTGATCATGAATCCAATAAATCTATCACTTTTTTCTGGGGCTCCATTTAATGAGATTGTACAATTTCGGATGGTTTTTGCGGGAACTATAATTGAGAAAAAAGGGATTCGCCAATTGGTTCAAGCTATGGATAAAATAGTTGTTAAATTCCCGCTGGCTGAATTACATGCTTACGGAAGGGATTGGATCGATTCAGAAAGGCATTCCTTCTTAGGAAAGTTGATGGATATTATTCCAGATCACCTCAAGAAACAAATTCATTTTCATGGCTCTGTTGAGCAAATCGATCTGCCAGGGATATTTTCAAAAAGTCACCTCTGCGTTTTTCCTTCACATATAGAAACACTTGGCTTAGTAGCCCCAGAAGCAATGGCGATGCAAAGAGCAGTCGTCTATACACAAATTGGTCCAGGTCCAGAGGTGATCACCCCGGGAGAATCGGGATGGTTATGTGATCCGCATGATCCAAATGATATTGCTTCAAAAATAATAGAAGCATTTTCGGATGAGAAAGAATTGAGAAGACGTGCAGAGATTGGGTTTAAAAAAGTCAGAAAACAGTTTAATATCGACTCCATCTTAGATCAAAATATTAATTTTTACAAAGAAGTTATCGAGGCGAAAGCTCGAAAATGAGATTTTTGATCATTACACATGTACTTCATAAAAAGTTAGGGAAAGACTTTTTTGCTTATGGACCCTATGTGAAAGAAATGAATCTATGGTTTGATCACGTAGAAGAAATTACAGTAGTGGCCCCCCTTACTAATTTACTTTCTCCAGATTCTATCGACCTTCACCTGGAGCACTCCAAAATAAATTTTCATCCAGTCCCTGAGTTTGACTTTATTTCATGGAAAGCGAAGTTTAAGACCCTAATCAGCTTACCGAAAATATTTTATACAGTTATTTCCGAAATTAGAAAAGCTGATCACATCCATTTGAGATGTCCGGGAAATATGGGCCTGGTGGCTTCTTTTGCGCAGATTTTCTTTCCTGCTAAAATTAAATCTGCAAAGTATGCCGGAAACTGGGATCCGCTTTCTCTACAACCTGGAACCTATAGGCTTCAGCAAAAAATTCTTTCCAATGAAATCCTAACTCAAAACATGCAGGTGATGGTTTATGGAGATTGGGGGACAAAGAGCAGGAATTTAGTCAGTTTCTTCACAGCGAGTTATTCAGAAAAAGACCGAGAAGCGATCGAGCCAAGGGTTTTTATGCCTGATCAGCCAATCCAATTGATTTTTGCGGGTAGTCTTCATCCCGCGAAAAACCCGATGATAAGCTGCGAAGTGGCTAATCAACTTAGCCACAAAGGATTGAAAGTTGAGCTTCATTTGTATGGGGAAGGTGTGCAGCGTCAAGAAATTCAGGCATTCATAGAGAATAATAATCTTAAAGAGGCAATATTCCTACATGGTAATGTCAAAGCTGATATACTTAGAGAGGCATATAAGAACGCTCATTTTTTAATTTTTGCTTCAGAAAGTGAGGGTTGGCCTAAAGTCGTAGCCGAATCTATGTTTTGGGCATGTCTTCCGGTGACTACTCCTGTTTCTTGTGTTCCTCAAATGATCGGGAATGGAAGCCGTGGTGAATTAGTGAGTAAGAATAGCCAAGAAATCACAAATCGGGTGTGCGCTTTAATTCAGGATGAATCACTGTATCGAGCGAAGTGTTTGGCGGCAAGAGACTGGTCACAAACTTACACACTAGAAAAATTTGATTCCGAGATTCAAAAATTACTAGCTAAATGAGTAAAAAAGTATTTTTTCAATTAGTTGACACTCTGGCTATGGGAGGCACTGAGCGAATGAGTGTGAATATGGCTAAAGTACTTCATGAGGCAGGTTGGGAAAGTCATTTAATCGTCTCCAGAAATGGAGGAGGATTGGAAGCAGATGTGGCTGATGGAGTTCATATTCATTTTTTAGGTAAGAAATCATTTTACGATTTCAGGGCTTTTTGGAAGTTGATGCGGTTGGTCCAAAAGAAAAAGCCAAATGTTTTTCATGCCCATTCTACTTCTATTTACTGGGTGGTTGCCTTAAAAATATTGGGAGGAAATTTCCTTTCAGTTTGGCATGATCATTTTGGACTAAGCGACCAATTAGATATTTACCCCCGCAAGGATATGATCGTGTTATCCAAATGGATAGACCGGATAGTTACGGTGAATCAAAAGTTGGAAGATTATTGGAAAGGCTTGATTTCTTATAAAGCATCGACTATTCAAACTATTGGAAATTTTCCATTTCTCTCGTTTGTTCCCGTGGATAAATTTCCCACTTTCACTTTTTTGAACTTAGCCAACTTTCGGCCCCAAAAAGATCAACTGAACCTGTTGAAGGCAACACAAATTCTTTCCAGAAAAGGGTTAGAGTTTAGAGTTCTTTTGGTAGGAGAATATATAGATCTATCCTGGAAACGGCAAATTGAACAGGAAATCCAATCAAAAAAGCTTGAAAATTGGGTCAATTTGATGGGGCCTTCTGTAGAAGTATCCAAGCTGCTCGGACAGGCGAATGCCGGAATCCTTAGTTCAGAGTCCGAAGGCTTGCCAGTTGCCTTATTGGAATATGGCCTAGCTGGAATTCCAGTGATTTGCACGGCAGTAGGTGATTGTCCCAAAGTGATATCAAGCAGGGAATTAGGATGGATTGTCCCACCTAAAAATGCTGAATTGCTGGCAAATGCCATGGAGGAATTAATGAAGGATCAGTTCAGCGCGAATCAAATTGGAAAACAGCTTCAGGAAAAAGTAGAAAAGGATTTTGGAAAAAAGGCCTTTTTGTCTTCCTACTTTAACCTGTTGAAAATCTCAGAAAATTGAGTTCATTGAATAAGTTTATTACTCTTTTTCAAAGGAGTACAAATACCAAAAATTTTATTCCGGAGATTGATGGGCTGAGATTTATTGCCATTATTACTGTGGTGATATTTCATTTTCACTTTCTTCTTTTGAAAGAAATTGGACCACAAGTCTCAATGGATGTCCATGAACTCGGAATTACTTCATTAGGATGGTGGCTTGTACGAATGGACCTTGGGGTTAAAGTATTTTTTGGAATAAGTGGGTTTATATTGAGTATTCCTTTTTTGAAGCAATTTTGGTTTCAAGGGAGAAAAGTAATTCTGAAAGAATATTTCACTCGTCGATTAACTCGACTCGAACCTCCCTTTATTGTAGCCATCACAGGCTTTCTATTGGTACACTGGTTAATTTTAGGAGAGGAATTGGGAGGCTTATTGCCTCATTTTGCAGCCACCTTGTTATATGTTCATACACTCGTGTACAATGCCTATTCTATCATCCTTCCGGTGACATGGAGTCTTGAGACTGAAGTACAATTTTATATTGCTATTCCCTTTTTAGCAATACTTATTTTAGGTTATAAAGATAGAAGGATTAGTCTTGGACTTGGGATTTTGCTCTTATTATCCTCTATTTTATTCAGAGGATTCCTTCTTCGGGAAGGGATTTATGGAATGATGGCGTCTTTACCTGGATTTTTAAGTTATTTCCTAGTAGGTATCTTTTTCGCTTATTTATTTCTTACCAAAGAAAAATGGCTTAGGCGAAAAAATTTATGGTGGGATTTTATTGGCCTCTTGGCATTTGTTGGAATGTTTTGGTTTTATAAACCTCAGGAAGACTTTACAAAGCAATTATTCTTTAATCTATCCATTTTTATTCTTTTCTGTAGCGCTTTCAAAGGAGTTTGGATTAATGCTTTTTTGATCTCACCTGTTGTTTATCTGATAGGAGGGATGTGCTACACCATATATCTGCTTCATTTGCCATTATTCGGTTTGTTTGTAAGGTTTTCAGACAACTTCATTTTAGGGGATAGTTATTTTGCGAATTTGTGCTTGCAGTTTGCATTTGGTTTTACATTGTTGATGGTTATCTCAGCTATGTTTTATGTAGTAATTGAAAAGCCTTGTATGGATAAAAATTGGCATCTCAATTTGGGGAGAAGGTTGGGGTTAATACAGCAAGAAAAGCTTTAATTTAGTGAGTTCAAATGAATATAATTAACAAGAAAAACACTTGATCAAGTTACTACTCACCTCGAAATCAATGGTCTTTTGGATAATTGTCCATATCCTGCTTGGTTTTGTTTCCCTTATCAGTCCATTACCATTGATTGTTTGGTTTTACGTAGCTCTTTTTTCCTCATTTGTTGTGGTTTCGAGGTCTAATACGCCTCCTTCAGTTTATATATCCTTCATGGTTTATATGATTTCTTTTGAAATTATATCCAGAATGGCCCAAACGTCTCCCTATATACCCTACGAGATGGGTAAATATCTGTTCTTTATCTTCTTAGTAATAGGGGTTATTAAGTACAAGACTACTTCTTGGCCACCATTTATCATGGCCTTGTGTCTCTTGCCCGCTGTCCTTTTTGACCTTTCAGGTCAAGTGAGCTTCTTGGACATGATCTTCAATTTTTTAGGTCCATTGAATGTTGCTTTGGCGATGCTTTTTTTCTACGGAAAGCGAATTTCTCTTAAAATGCTTTTGGAGACTTTTAAGCTTTTAATTTACCCAATGGTGAGTGTTTTAGCATTTGCTTTATTCAAAGCACCTGATTTGGTAGAAGTTGATTTTTCACTTGGTGCGAATAGTATTACCAGTGGTGGATTTGGTTCCAATCAAGTCTCCACTGGACTTGGTTTAGCTACATTTATTGTTTTCATTTTCTGGATCAATAGGTGGAAATTGACTGGTTTCAGAATATTGGATACCGGTCTTTTGGTGTTTTTTACGCTTCAAGGGTTACTGACTTTCTCAAGAGGCGGGATGGTAACCGGATTTCTGGGAATATTTTTAATCTTATTTTTCTTAAGATCAGCTACTAGTCAACAGGTGAAAAGATTTGGTTTAGTACGAATCGGGAAATATTTAATCCCTGCCTTTTTAGTAATTATGGGCACTTTCTTTCTTGTCAATCGCTTGACTGATGGGATGTTGTTGCTTCGATACCAAGGAGAGACACAAGGGACAATAGCTGGTAACAAACAGAGATCACTCAATAGTATTACTTCTGGAAGATTTGATATTCTTATGGGTGATTTGGATCTTTGGCTCGATCATCCGGTTTTTGGTGTTGGAGCGGGAACATCAAAATACCTTCGAGAGCGAATGAATGGGATAGTTGCCCATGTTGAACTTAGTCGTTTATTGGCAGAGCATGGCTTATTAGGACTCATCTACTTTATTATTCTGATGTATTTTGGGTTTAAGATTGTAAGATCACATCCCAATCCCGCAGTTTTAGGGATATTAATAGCCCTTTTTTCAGTTGGTGTTTTCACGAGTTTCCACGCAGCCATGAGGACTTTTGTTTCTCCCTTGATGATTGGTTTAAGTATGCTGACGATTAAAGATGCAAGAGGAAAGAAATTGACTAAAGCGAAAGATTCCCCTGTACAACTAGTTAATCAAACACCAATTAAAATTTGACCTTTTGAAGTTGAAATCCACTTGAAAATCTTAGTTTTTTATCAATATTTTGGAACTCCCAAGGGAGGTTGGAGTACCAGATATTATGAGTTTACTCGTCGGTGGGTACAAGAAGGGCATGAAGTAAAAGTGGTGACCTCTCCATACTATAAGTCAGATATAAAGGCAGATGGTTTTATTTCTCGCCAATGGGTCGAAGGAGTAGAATTGATAGTCATCGACTCCCCAGATTCCAATAAAGCTCCCTTTTTAAAACGTGCTTGGAATGCACTGCGATTTGCAATTGTATCCATATATTTTGCGTTCACTGAATCTCATGATATTGTATTGTCCAGTTCTGGCCCGATTACTACTGCACTACCAGGCTTGATTTCTAAATGGTTCCGGAAAAAGCCATTCGTCTTTGAGGTTAGAGACCTTTGGCCAAGAGGTGGAATAGAAATGGGTAAATTAGCTAATCCTGCGATTCGTACTATAGCATTGGCTTTTGAAAGATTAATCTATAGACACGCTGACCTCGTTGTAGCCTGTTCTAAGGGAATGGAATCAGGGGTTTTAGAAATTGATTCTAAAGCGAACACCTTGGTAATCCCTAATTCATCTGATATTGATTTATTTGGAGTTCAATCAGAATTGCCAACGTTTCCTGATGGGTTTAACCCAAAACTGGCAGTTTTTTTATATGCAGGTTCTTTGGGAGAAATGGATGACTGCTCACAGATTATTGCGGGTATGAATCTTCTCCAAGACGATGTTCATGTTTCTATGGTTTTTATTGGGGATGGCACTGAGCGGAGTCTTTTGGAGGAAAAGGCTAAACTCTTGCCGTCAAATGTAAGCTGCTATTTTCTAGGCTTGATCCCAAAAACTGAGGTAGTTAAATGGTTTGGCATTGCCCGGGCAAGTTTTGTGACGTTTCAAGATCTCCCGGTCCTGCATACCAATTCACCAAATAAAATGTTTGATTCATTTGCTGCAGGCGTACCTATCATTCAATCTACCAAAGGCTGGATTAAGAACTTGGTTGATTCAGAAAACTGTGGGATCAATGTAGATCCTGCTTTAGCCCAGAGCTTTGCAAATGCGATCCAACTTTTGGCCGCTGATCAGGTTCTCGCAAGAAGCATGGGAGATTCTTCCAAAAGACTGGCAGAAACTGACTTTAACAGAAATTTATTATCGGAGCTGTATTTGAAAAACCTTAAAGAAATCAACAATTGAGAACTTTACTCACTGGAGCTTCAGGTTTTTTAGGGAATTATATCCGAAAAAGTTTTGGGAATGATTTGATAACCCTAGGAAGAGGGTCAGAGAATCAGATTCAAAATGATCTTGCTAATGAGGTTCCAAAATTGTCGCAATTTGATATGGTCATTCACAGTGCCGGTCTGGCACATCGAATTCCTAAAAATCCAGAAGAAGAACGGAAGTTTTACCAAGTCAATCTTTTTGGGACTCAGAATCTTCTTAAAGGTCTTGACCAATGTGAATATCCTCCTAAATCCATTGTTTTCATCAGTACGGTGGCTGTATATGGACTAGTTGAAGGTGAAATGATTTCAGAACTAATGACTCCCAAACCTGAAACGCCATATGGAAAAAGCAAGCATGAAGCAGAGATTCTTTTACAAAAGTGGTGCAGAACTCGTAAAGTAAATCTTGTGATCCTCAGATTACCATTGATCGCTGGGGGAGTCAATCCGCCAGGTAATCTTGGAGCAATGATCCAAGCAATTAAGCGAGGGTATTATTTTAGAGTGGGAAAGGGATTAAGTAAGAAGTCTATGGTCTTAGCGAGTGATGTGGCGAATCTGATTCCTACTATTTCAGATTTTAATGGAGTATATAATCTTACCGATGGGCTTCATCCGAGTTTGAAAGAATTGGATAGCTATATTTCAGAAAAACTTGGCAAGAAAGTCAAAAGTTTGCCTCTTGGCTTATTGAGTTTCATTTGTAAAATAGGAGATCGCTGGTCATTTTTTCCGATCAATAGCTATAGACTTTCCAAGTTGAATACCTCTTTGACTTTCAACGATTCTAAAGCTAGAAAAACCCTTGGTTGGAGTCCCAATCCAGTTATTGGAAATTTAGATCTCTAAACTGAGAAGTTTGAAAAAACCAAAGACAATACTTTTCCTAGGGGAGACCTACCGGGCAGACGCTCAATCTTGGATTCAAGGGATACAAGAAACTTCTGGAATAAAAATCGATACCCTAGAGGTAGCTGGTACGAAGACTAGAATGGAGCGAATTTTAAAATTCTTGTCCTTTGGATGGAGAATTTTAAATACGAATTTTAATAAAAGCTATGATTTAGTACTTGCAGAGCGAGCTACTAGTTATGGATTCTTTTCACTTTTTGTAAGAGCTAAAAAACGGATCGTTGCTCAACAGGGAATAACAGATGCTTGGCCCGAAACAGGCTTTTCTGGAGTTTATAAGCGATTTTTTCAAAAGACAGTTTATACGCGGGTTGATTTGATTCATGCTTGGGGACAAGTGATGGTCCCCGCAATGCTCGCCTCAGGAGTCGATCCCGAGAAAATTATGATTCTGCCCAAAGGAATGGATCTGTCCCGCTATCAGTTTCCATCCCGTGAAAATAAAGAGTCTAATTTGGCGATAGTGACTAGGTCGCTTACTGAGGTTTACCACCATGAAGATATTCTACAGGCAATTGCCATAGTTAGATCAAAAGGATTGATTATTAATCTTATGATTGTTGGGGATGGTCCAAGATTAGAAGAGTTAAAACGACTTTCAGTAGATTTAGCTATTCAAGATCAGGTTCAGTTTTTAGGAAGAATCCCCAATGCTGAATTACCAAGACTTCTTCAAAAAGCAAAGATTTATATCTCTGTTCCTGAGACTGAAGGGGTATCGGCTTCTTTATTTGAGGCTTTGGCATCAGGATGTTTCCCCATAGTTACCGACCTGCCGGGTACTAGAGTTTTTATTAATTCGGAAAAAAATGGGATTTTGGTGCCTGTGGGAAATTCTGAAAAATTGGCAGATGTGTTCATACAATTCATGGAGAATTCTGATCAGTTTGAACCAGCAATTTTAGAAAATCGTGCTTTTATAGAAAAAGAAGTTGATTTGAAGAAAAACATGAACCTTATCTGGGCGCGTTACATCAAAACT
>Ga0136655_1000088_pt1 | contig 37975 bp, 31 predicted proteins | sample CPBDNA_2_FD_94863 | JGI IMG/M metagenome (GOLD analysis project Ga0136655, IMG submission 94863) | Freshwater to marine salinity gradient microbial communities from Chesapeake Bay, USA - CPBay_Spr_15_0.8_DNA (version 2) | ecosystem: Environmental > Aquatic > Marine > Coastal | place: USA... | reverse complement strand
TTTTTATTAGTAATTACTTCGACCTATTCCTTTCGTAATTGGAAAGCGGTTTTAGCCATTATTAGTCTATTCACTCTTGGACATACAATCAGCACAGCAATCTCATTGTTTATTGATGAAGAGGAACTTAGCCTATGGGTGGAATGGTTAATACCTCTAACTATCTTTACTTCAGCCATTTGGAATCTACGTCAAAGTAGTTTAAAGAACAATAACAAATTGGCCCTTAACATTTCAGTTCTCTTTGGATTAATTCATGGATTGGGATTTGGAAGCTTTTTAACCATGCTATCAGCAAACCAAGGTTCCAGCCTGAGATATTTCCTGCCATTTACTTTGGGAATTGAATTGGGTCAGCTGCTTATTGTTTCAGCCGTTTTATTACTCACTGCCATTTTCACATATTCTAATGTGTTGAAGCAAAGGGATTGGGTTGTGTTGATCAGTGGAATAGGCTTAGGCCTTTCTTTGCAAATGCTCTTCGAGCGATGGCCATTCTTGGTCTAGAATGCAAAATCATCTAGACCAAGTAAATGGTTGAATCTATTTAGGAAGTAGGATAAATGGCTTCGATTTTAGAATCAATTTCTGCTCTATAATGATTAAATAACTCATTCCTAATTCTTTGAGAAGATTTACTGATTAGAGTAGAGGTTGAGACTATACTATCAATATGCCTAGACATAGACTCGTTGTATGCCAAGCTTTGGGTTTCCATAAACATGGCATTCCCAGTATTCGTTAGTGTGCTAAAAGGCTTTCCGGATATGTTCAGTTGGATGAGAGCATTGGAATAATGACTTTCTGTAAGATAGACATCCAACTTTTCTCCACTTCTCCGATAACCTTTGGCAGTGCAATATTCGTATTCATTTACCAAGTTAAGAAGTTGTTGTAGCATACTCAGGCATTCTGATCTAGAATACCAAGTTGCCTTGAAGCCTGCTTCAATTTTTACAAGTGTCCTGTGAATAGATTCGAAAGAAATGAATTCTTTGCAAGCAACATTTTCAAAGCTTCTAAATGCACTTTCAAAAGCAAATTGAATTTCTGGACTTAATGAAGAAATAGATTCCCCAGAATTCGAAAACTGAAAAATACCTTTATTAAACCAGTAAGTTTTTAAATAGGAGCAAAGACTTGGATATTTCAGGAAATGATGAAAAGGAAGTTCTGGTAGAAATGCAACCACACTCCGGCGCCCTTTTAATTGAGATTCTTGTATTAACCAATGCTGGAGATATCTCATGAATTCAAGTTGATTTTCGCTCGACTCTAGGTTGATCATATTCGAAAAGCGAGTTGTCCGCTTTTCCGGATCAAGAATATTTAATTCAATGTTGAAGTGCTTAGCGATGCTTATATATTCCTCTAAGTGTAGGCCAATCTCTCCGCGCATTTTTCTATACACGGTATTTGGACTCTTATTAATTACCGCGGCGATGGTTTTACCTATCGCTTGATCTTCAGGGATTTTACAGCCTAGTATCTTGAAATAATCAAGAATCGCATTTTGATAATCGTTTGGTTTCATAATTAAGTAATTTAAAGTTTGTTATTGAAAGAATGACGCAAATGTAGTGAGAATCTTATGTGAAATTTAATTATTGACAAAAAAGTACATAAAAAAGTGTTGACTATACAATATCGGTATTGAAAAGCGATAATTAATACGTATTCCGTCATTCATTGCATCCTAATTTTGGAATCATAACAAAAAATAATTATCATGAAATCAATGATTCACTTATTCCAAAGCCTTCAAAAAGGTATTAACGTTTCTATTCACAACCTACTCAACACCGGGCCCTCGCTCATTCACAAGCCAGAGAGCCTTCTAAAGCAAGCATTAAAAGAGCTTAATATGCTACATAGCGTAAGAAGGCTGGAATTTGTTGGGGTTCCTCCAATGGCTGTATGTCATTATTTTCAAATATTAATAGAAGATGACTGGCAAAAAGTAGATGGGTACTGGAAATTAAATCTTCGAGCTCTCAGACAAAGAATGGAATACGAAGGCCTTGGTTATATAATCATTAGCATTCCACCTTTATCTACTCGAAGAGCTCAATTGGATTTTTTGAAAATGAAAATAAAAGAGGCTCTTGAAGGCAAGGGTTATGTATTTGAATGGCATCTGTCCTAAATTAATTTCAGATGCCCATGCCTGATTATCTTTGGCCCAATGAGCCGAGTTCAACTTTTGTTTATCAAGACTACTCTAATAGGAATTCTATTTTCTGCTCATTGGGCCATTGGTCAGGAAGATCCTGATTACTCTCATGCTTACAGAACTCAATTTGGAAAGTATACTCTAATTGATACTTCTTTGGCAATGGACGGTTGGCATAGGCAAGAACCAAACCTTTTCGATTGGTTTGGATATTTGCCTATTGGGAATCAGGGCGCATGGCGGCAAGAAATGGTGCATACAACCCATTTAAATCTAGGCAATTCCTTTGGGAATCCAGCATTTACTAATCATTTCTTAGATCCCAATCGTTGGTTGTATTTTAAAGTTCGATCTGCTATTACCGAAGCAGATTACCGACAAGGGTATGAAAGAGGTCAACTTTTTAGATTATCTCATACCCAAAATGTCCATGAGAGATTGAACTTCTTTATTGATTTTAAGAGACTTAATTCCCTTGGAAAATATCAAAGGCAACAAGTTGAGCAAAGTGATCTACTAGCCACCATTCATTATCAAAGCAGGGGTGGGAAATATTCTTTTCATTTTGGTGCCAATACCGCATTTATCAAGGCAGAGGTCAATGGCGGCTTAACTTACGATTCGGTGTTTACAGATAATACTCTCACGGATAGATCTTTAGTTTCAGTAAATTTTGCAAGTTCAAATACCAGTCAATTTTTAAGGCATAGGCAAGGAATGTTAGATCATTCATGGCACTTTATAAATCGATCGAAAGATTCTGCAAATGACAGTTGGTTAGAGAGTCTTTCTTTTGATCATCGCATAGAATATCTGAGACAATCGTATGTCTTCGAGGACGTACCCAATCAAACTAGACCTAGAACATTGCTGCAATCCAATCTTACGTCTGATTCTACTGCCTTTGAAAAGGTTCAGAATAATTTTGGAGTAAGTATGAAAGGGAAGCAAGGCTGGAGTTTAAGCGCTTCGATTTGGAACGAAGCTGCAGCTTATGAGGGTGAAAATTTTAGAACAGTACAATCTAATTCGGGTTTATCGGCTAAGGCAGATCTTGTTTTATTCAATAAATTCCCAATTCGGAGCACTTTAAATTATGTTCTTCAGGGTCAGAGACAAGGTGGTATTGAATTTTTTGCTCAAACTGGATTTGAAAGTAATCAGTTCAGTTTCCTTCCGTTCATTCGAGTTAAAAATGCCTTCCCGGGTTTTATGGATTACCGATACACATCCAATTATATGGCTTGGAATAGGGATTATGCTATTGTTCAGACAGGAGAGTTGGGCTTAGCAATTAAACAGAGTTTTATTGGAAGCATCGATTTGAAGGCTCATTTATTGAATAATGGAGTTTTTTATGGTCTCGATAGTCTTCCATCCCAATGGAATATTGCAGAGCAATATTTCTCTACAACTTGGAAGGGAAGGTATAGACTTAAGAATTACCTTTTAGTAAATACCGACTTCGTTTGGCAAACTAGCTCAAACAATCAACCCGTATTTCGGATGCCAGAGTTCTATGGTAGACTAAGCCTTTCAACTCGATTTAGCCTTTTTAAAGGAGCAATTAACTTCCAACCTGGCGCGGTTTTAACTTGGTTTAGTCCTTATAAAATGAGAGGGTATAATCCATATACCAACCTTTTTTACAATCAAGATGAAATGGAGATAGGAGGTTATCCTTTATTTGATGTCTTTTTCAATTTACAAATACGTACAGCGCGCTTCTATTTTAAGCTGGAACATCTCAACTCTTCAATTAGCGGCTATAATTACTGGGCTGCCCCTGGTTATCCTCTTCCAGATTTTGTTTTTCGTGCTGGAATTAATTGGAGGTTCTTCAACTAGGTTTTTTGTTTTTTCTTTTTGGCAGCAGGGAAAAGAATGTTGTTTAAGATCAGACGATAACCTGCAGAATTGGGGTGTTGTCCTAATTCAGTTGGTGGATCTCCTACACGGTGTTGATAATCTTCTGGGTCATGACCACCGTAAAAGGTCCAAGTTCCCATACCAAGTTCACCATGAATGTATCTCGCTTCATTAAGTGATTTATTTTCACCCATAATAAGAACATTTGATTTTATTAAATCTCTTCTAAACGCAGTGGTTTGTCCCATAAACCCTTTTACAATTCTACTGTGGTTTTGGCACAACATAGTAGGGACAATGTCCCATTTGGCTGAGAATTCAAAGAGAATGAAATAATCATTTTCGGCATTTATTTTTCGACTGTCAGTTACATCAATGTCGCTAAACTCATATCGGTTGGGGTCTCGAACGAGAGTAAAATCACGAAACGCAAAACTGCGGTCGTACTGGAGCTTCTTCTGGGCCATTGGGTCAGATCCATCTCCGTCGAACATAGATTCACAAATGTCAATACCTTTGGCCGCAAGAGAGATGTCGTAGCTGTCTGTTGCTGAGCACATTGCAAATAGAAATCCACCGCCAATCACATATTCTCTAATCTTCTCTGCTACAGCACTTTTAAGATCGGACACCTTTGAGAAACCCAATCGTTTGGCATCTGCTTCCAGTTCTTTTTTCTGATTTATATACCAAGGAGCCCCACGAAATGAGGCATAGAACTTACCATATTGCCCTGTAAAGTCTTCATGATGAAGATGAAGCCAATCATAAGTGGGAAGTAAGTCATCAAGAACTTCATCGTCATAAATAATATCGTACGGAATTTCTGCGTAGGTTAATACCAAAGTGACGGCATCATCCCAAGGTTGTTTAGATTTTGGAGAGTAGACCGCTATTCTTGGTGCCTTATCTAGCTTCACGCTTTCCATATTTACAGAAGGACTAGAAATTTCGTTTAGTATAGATTGCGATTGAGCATCTGTAAGAATATCAAAACTGATCCCTCGAATAAGACATTCTTTTCTGATTTGTTCACCGTCAGGAACAAGAAAGCTTCCACCCTTATAGTTCAACAGCCATTGCAATGAACCTCCTTGATTTAAAACCCAGTATGCTAAACCATAGGCTTTCAGGTGATCTCTCTGAAGCCCCTCATCCATTGGAATTAGAATGGATGAAGCTTGAATTTGAAAGGTCAGGAGTAGTAAAAAGGAAATTTTAAAAAGGTGCTTCATCGTCGTTGGGGGGTGGAATGAAAGTATTTTGACTGCTGAAGTCTGAATGGTGTTGATTTCCGCCTTGAAATCCGTTGTCTATGTTCATTTTCGACTCGAAAACAGTCTGATGTTGAACGCCAGGATTTGCTCCAAATTTTAAATCTGAGAATCGAGCTATATGTCCTTCGAAACTTAATCGAACATCCTCTAGGCTACCATTTCTATGTTTGGCAATAATAAATTCAGCTTGTCCAGCAGAAGGCGTGTCATCTTCCCATACTTCGATTTTGTAGTACTCTGGTCGGTAAATGAAAGATACAATGTCGGCATCTTGCTCAATGGCTCCTGATTCTCTAAGATCTGAAAGCATAGGTCTTTTGCCAGGTCTTTTTTCTACTTCTCTACTTAGCTGAGAAAGAGCAATAACAGGCACATGAAGTTCCTTCGCCAAACTTTTTAAACCCCTACTGATAGCACTAATTTCTTGTTCTCTATTTCCACCTTTACCACTAGAATTGGCGGTCATAAGTTGTAAATAGTCAATGATTATTATTTCGACTTTTTTCTCAGCCACAAGTCGTCGGCATTTCGCTCTTAAATCAAAAATGGAAAGCGCAGGTGTATCGTCAATATACAGTGGCGCTTTTTCGAGTGGATGAACTTTCGCAAGCAAACGTTGCCATTCATCATCATTTAATTTACCCTTCCGAAGCGTTTCTGAGTTAATGCCTGTTTCAGAAGAAATGAGCCTGGTGATGAGCTGTACAGAAGACATTTCCAGAGAAAAAAAAGCAACAGGTCTTTCCATAGTAACTGCCATATTGCGAGCCATGGAAAGAACAAAGGCGGTTTTACCCATACCAGGTCTTGCAGCAATTATCACTAAATCAGAAGGCTGCCAACCACTGGTAACGGTATCTACAGCATTGAATCCAGAGGGAATTCCCGAGTATCCCGATTTATTCCCAATTTCTTGAATTCGTTTTATTGCCTGTCTTACCAGTGCTTCAGAAGTTTCGTAATTCTTCTTGATGTTACCATTAGTTACTTCGAAAAGTTTGGCTTCTGAGCTGTCTAAGAGTTCGAGTACATCGGTCGTTTCATCAAAAGCCTCTTCAACTATTTCGCCTCCAATTCGAATTAACTCCCTCTGAATGAACTTTTCTACGATGATTCGAGCATGGTATTCACAGTGAGCCGAAGAGTTTACCTTCTGACTCAATTTTATTAAATATGAATCGCCTCCAATTTCTTGTAATTCTCCGGATTTCCGGATGGCGGCCGAAATGGTGATTAGATCTATGGGTAGAGAATCCGTAAAAAGGGTGCGAACGGTTCTATAAATGATTTGATGCGCGCGGGAATAAAAAGAAGGCTCCTCTAGGATGTCAATCACCAAACTCACTGCACGTGAGTCTATTAAAATGGCACCTAGTACGGCCTCTTCCAATTCAAGTGCCTGAGGAATGAGCTTGCCTTTTTCAAGATTACTGAATCGGGTTGTGGGTTTGGTTGGCCTTGTAGTCCAGTTGGGTTCCGTTTGCATATTTTCAAAAATACGCATACCGTTTCGCCTAGTTTCGATTTGAAAATAGCGAATTCTTTAAAGTCTTGAAATTTAGCTAAATCTGTTATCAACAATTGAAGAAATTCTACCTTTGCACGGAATTTAAAAAGCAACCAAATGTCTATTTCGAAGTTTCTCTTACTCCTTCTCTCAATGTCTTTTTTGGGTTTGAGATCACAAAACCTCCAGTTTGCGAATTCGAGTTACTCTTTCGCTAGAACGACTGAGTTAGGGGTAGATTCTGTTTTGGTTGAAATTATAAATTCAGGTATCGAAAATTTGCGTATCAAACGCATTCATTTTCAAGATGTTTTTGGAAGTCAGCCCTTTTCAACGTCTTTGAATTCCTTAGGATTAACTGCTCAACAGACATCAAGCCTAAAGCTTTTCTTTCACCCCAGTCATAATATCGCTCATTCACTTCCAATTGTTTTTGAGACCGATAGTTTTTATGGCTGCCTTGTTTATGAAGCAAGCGGACAAGGTGCTTTTTCGAATTCCTATTATAATTCTACCGAGAATCTTTCAAGTACGGCGCTTTTCAATGCGCTTAAGGTTAGAATTTCATCGCCTTATAACAGCCTAAGTTACGATGGGGCTAGAGACGAAATGTACGGTGATGTAGACAATAGTGGTGGTCAAGTTACTTGTGTTTATACAGGTCGTGTGGCAACATTCAACAGTCGTTCTGGTGCAAATAGCAATAATTTTAATACCGAACATACTTGGCCACAGTCTCTTTTCAATAGTGCAAGTCCAATGAAGAGCGATATTCATCATCTTTTTCCAACCGATGTAACAGCCAATAGTCAGAGGGGGAATTTACCTTTTGGCGTAGTAACTGGTTCTCCTTCATGGCAGCAAGGTGGTTCTAAAATGGGGGGAGGTAAGTTTGAACCAAGAGATGTGCATAAGGGAACAGTAGCTCGTGCTATGATGTATTTTGTTCTTCGCTATCAGAATTACTCCAACTTCTTCGATGGCAACCAAGAAACCACTTTATTGAACTGGCACTCGGCTTTCCCACCATCCGCGCAAGACAAGGCTCGAAACAATGAAATTCAGCAGCTACAATCCAACCGAAACCCGTTTACAGATTATCCTCAATTTGCAGATAGAATGGGATTGTTGTCGCAGAATGGGGTTTTGTCTGCGGATAAGTCATGGGTGTTAATGCCAGATACCATTGTTCTAAGACAAGGAGTTGTGGCCAATGCGGTAATCTATAATTCGGGAAATCAATCTTTGAATATCAATTCGATTCAATTGGTTGACACAAACTTTAGTTACACTCTTAACGGATCTATGACTATTGGAGTAGGTGAGTATAGAACCATTTCTATTGAATTAAAGCATCCCATTCAAACCCAATCACAAATGGTCTTGCAAACCAACAGCAATGTGCAGGTTGCGGAGAGTGTTTATTTAAAATCAATTACTAGAAATGGAATTGGATTGAATGAGCTAGCTAGCCTAAAACCCGTTTTATTTCCCAATCCATCAAAAGGCCAAGCTCAAATTCGTTGGGAAGGAGAGCAATTCGGTTATGAAGTTCTTGATTTCCAGGGTAGAGAAGTGTTTCACTCGAATAATTCCTCTAGGAATGAGGCTGTACTTCCACAATTAAAAGTGGGCATTTACACTGTAATTATTCGAAGTGTAAGTGGCCGATTTGCAGTTGAAAAATGGATCCTCTATTGAAGAATCCTTTCAGATTCAAATTGGATTTGATCGCCTTTCTCTATTCCCCTTTCTGCGCAGAAGTTTCCAGCAACTTCCAAAACGTAGTAGGCGGGCCCCTCAGAGGGAAGGCTTCGTTCAGATAAGGGCGTTGCATTCGCCTGGATACTTACGATCTCTTTGTTTTTATTGATATAAATTATATCCAAAGCAACGTAGGTATTCCGCATCCAAAAAGACTGAATTCTCTCGGATTCCATAATAAAGAGCATACCTGTATTTTCTGGAACACTTTTCCGGAACATCATCCCATATTCCTTTTCCTCATCTGTCATTGCCATTTCAATCTCAAGAGATGCCAAAGTATCTCCATTCTCTCCATCCAGAAGGCGCAATTCGCCTTCTTTAGTGAACTTAGGCTCGTATTGGTCTGAGTTTTTTTTCTTTATAGGTGATTTTTTTTCTTCCATTTGGCATGAAAAAACAGCAGATATCAAACTGAAAGCGAATAACACTTTCCAATTAACTTTATTCATTTTGATGGAGTGGTTTTAAACGATCGAACAACAAAGAAAAGTCCAATTAAGACTAGTGGTATGCTCAGTCGCTGGCCGAAGTTGAGATCTAAGCCTTTTTCTGAAACTACTTGAACAACTTTAAAGTATTCTATATAAAATCGAAATCCGAATACGGTGATAAGGAATAGACCGAATAACAAGCCTTGCTTTTTCCAGTAGCCTTTTTGGTAAAGTACAAAGAGAAGGATGAAAATAATAAGGTAAGCAAAGGATTCATAGAGTTGGGTAGGATGACGAGGCACACCTAGCACATCTCGTTGGGCAATCCAGTGGTTTTGATTTAACTCCAGTTCAAAGTTGGAGGGATTCTGAACAATAATATTCTTGCTTTCATTTGGAAACATATTCAAATAAGAGGCTTGATTTACAAGTATTTCGCTCACTTGCTCTTTTGTCAAACCACTGCTGAATTCGGTAGTCATAGAATACACTGGGTAACTCAGACTATCGGTTTGAATTCTTTGAGTGCTTTTTTCGAATTCAATAAATTGAACTTCATCTTCCCAGTAATTATTGAGCACTTCTCTGCTGAGATCAAGAAAAACAGTTTCTGTTGGAGCGTTAGTAATATTTCCATAAATCTCAGAGTTGAACATATTTCCGAGTCGTATGAAGCAGGCAGCTAATGCTACAGTAATAACAACTTTGTCTAATATCCAAAGTGGCGATTTGTGCGTAACCTTTTTTGAAAAGATATAGAGTGCAATAATTATGGCAATGGCAGCGCCATGGCTGGCCAATCCACCTTCCCAAACCTTGAAAATTTCAATCGGATTTTCAGAGTAATAATCCCATTGATAAAAGAAAACATGTCCTAATCTTGCACCTAATATCGTCGCAAAGACCATGTAAGTTAGGAGTTTATCTAGGGTGTCTTTAGGAACGCCTTCCTTTTTAAAGAAACCATTCATTATATAAAAGCCCACAAAAAAGCCTGCGGCAAAAAATAATTGATAGAATCGTAGGCTAATGCCAAAAGCACCGAAACCTTTAGACACATCCCAAGACAGCGTTAAAAAATCATGCACTAGAATAGAGTTTGATGCGAAGATACTATGCTGTGCTTGGACTAAGGCTAATTGCAACACCATAGTTGAAAGGGCTCGAATAGTATATATTTGCCGGCTTGTCTATGAGCCTACTTAAAAAAGACGTTTTTGGTAATGTCCTCTTATTAAAGAGGCTGATCATCTTCATATTTGGAGCGGTAACTTATTATCGTTTTAATATGGCGAATAGAACCGTTGTACGTGGGTCGGAAGTTTTAAAAGGTCTTCCAGACACAAAGGTTCTATTTGTGAGCAATCACCAAACTTATTTTGCCGATGTTGCAGCCATGTTCCATGTTTTTGGTGCGGCCAAATGGGGCGTTTATAACCGAATAGATTTTTTTTGGCATCTATTCAACCCGAGATTAAACATCTATTTCATTGCAGCTTTGGAGACAATGAAAAAAGGCATTTTACCTCGTTTGTTTTCGCATGTAGGTTCTGTAAGCATTAAGCGGACTTGGCGGGAAGCGGGAAAGAATATTGATAGAAGCGTAGATCCACGGGATGTAAAAAAGATAACCACGGCAATAGAAAATGGATGGGTAATTACATTTCCTCAAGGAACAACCAAACCGTTTGTGCCTGGAAGAAAGGGTACGGCCAAGATTATAAAGGAATACAAACCAATTGTCATACCCGTTGTTGTAAATGGTTTTAGAAGAGCCTTTAACAAGAAAGGGCTTCTTATGAAGAAACGAGGCTGTACTCTTTACGTTACCATAAAAGAACCGCTTGATATCGACTATGATCAAACACCTGATTTTATCTTAAAACAAATCATGGAAAGCATTGAGCAGACTGAAAATTTTGTTCGTCCGAAGAAATTAAGACACAGCCAGAACACAGAAGCTTAATTTGGCTCATTCGAACGCTACTTAGGATATTTGTCACATACCGAACCTTTTATCTTCCTTAAATTTGAAATTATGAAAAGTGATGCACTAAAATTTGGATTTTTTCTTTCTCTAATCAGCCTCTTTTTTGTGGCCTGCAATAAGGATATTTCTGTAGGGGGTGGCGATGATACAGATAATCGGAATGTGCATATAGCGCCCTATTTCACGTATAATGGAAATCCGTTTTCAAGCGATTCCGTTTATTTCGACAGCTTTGGAAACCGTTTTGTTATAGATAATGTACAAATTGTCATATCTAATTTTTTCATTGTTGGACAGGGAGATACCGTATCCGATCCCAATTCTTTTAACGTATTGAACTTTACAGATCAACAGTTTAAAGTCTTGAAACTGCCAAAAGGAACGTATTCAGGATCTTATGGTTTTACTATTGGTTTAGATTCTCTCACAAATGCCAGATTGCCAGGTAGTTTTCCTTCTTCATCGGGTCTTACTGACCCAATGTTATATAGAGGTAAAAAGCCGTTTTATTTTGGATATAAATTTCTTTTAATAGAAGGGCGTGTCTTCAATCCACTCGGACTGGATACGGTTGGTCCTAGTCACTTTTTTAGCTACGAGTTAGGCGATTCTTTGACATTGACAAGAACAAGACAAAAGAGCTTTACGGCAAGCAACGACAAACCAATTGTCTTTGAAGTACGTTTTGATCTTGCAGATATGCTCGAACCTTTTGATTTGTTTTTCTCTGATACAATCCGCACAGACAGACGCTTTTTAGATGATTATGCAGATGCACTTTTACTAAGACAATATTTAGATACCGCTATAACACCTTTTTAAAATGAAAACTTGGTTTCCTTCCGTCGGCCTATCGTTACTCACTTTACTAACTATGGCTATGTCTTGTGAATCGACGAAGGAAGTTAAGGACAGTTTTATTGAAATAGTTCCTGAAGCTACCTTCGGTGGAACCATAGAAGGATTCAATAATCCAAACCCGATCAATGGATCTACCGATGTTCTTATTTCAGAGTTGAAGTTTTATTTATCTAAAATTCGAGCTGTTGCCTCAGACGATAGAGAGTATGCTTTAGTAGATTATTGTTTTTTCGATTTTCGAAATCCTGATTTCGAGAAATACCGGGTAAAACTACCCGAAGGAGTTAACATAAAAGGTTTAAGAGTAAATGTTGGCTTAGATTCGACACAGAATTATTCAGATCCTGCTAGTTTTAATCAGGCTCATCCACTCAGCGCTGCCAGAGGGATGTATTGGACTTGGGCTACTCAATATCGTTTTTTGTTAATCGAAGGAAAAGCGAATCAAACTAGTCTCATTGGATCTTCAACAGACCAAGGGATTAGCTATCATCCAGGCGGAAATCACCTATATGTTGAGGATGTATTTCTGCCCCTCAACTTAGGAGTTGGCAACGGTTCAACACGCACTGTTATGCTTAAATTGGATGTAAATCAGTGGTTTAATGGGATTTCGGGCACAATAGATCCACTTACCGAATCAAATGTACATGCCGCCCCTGAAGATCAGGCTCTGGGCAAGAGGTTTATCGAGAATTTCTCTGCGTCTATGCGATTGCAATAGAAATGCTTTGAGACAATCCGCATTTTTTTTTCTTTTAGCTTCTTTCTTTTTCCTCTTGGTTTCTTCTTGCGGTAAGAAAAAAGAGGAAGTAATAACTCAACTCAATGAGCCCTTACCTCCACTTGTATTCCCAATTGATAACCCTATTTGGAAAGAAAAAGTAGAGCTGGGAAAAGCTCTTTTTTTCGACCGACTTCTCTCTAGGGACTCAACGATTTCTTGTTCTAGCTGTCACTTTCCTCAGTTCGCATATAGCGATACCATCCCAATAAGCAAAGGAGCTCATGGAAGAATAGGCTTTCGAAATGCACCTGCATTATTCAATTTGGCTTGGAAACCTAGGCTCTTCAAAGACGGTGGAGTACGAAACTTAGAGCTTCAGGTACTTGCTCCTTTACTAGAGCCAAACGAGATGGATTTTGGAAGTGAAGAGCTATTGAATAGACTCGAGAAATCAGACGAATATATTAGTCTTTTTTCAAAAGCCTTTGATTCCCTTCCAACTCTAAAATTAGCTGTTCAGGCGTTGGCAAGTTTTGAACGAACTTTGATCTATAATGAATCTAAATTCGATCGTTTTTTGAGAAATGAAGTGATCCTTTTGGAGGAAGAGTTGATTGGAATGAGACTTTTTTATAGTCCTGAACTAGCTTGTAGTAGCTGTCATAAAGGTGTTTTATTCACAGACTTTCAATACCACGATATTGGAATGCCTCCTTCTGAAGATGTGGGAAGATATAGGGTTAGTCTCGATAGTTTGGATAAGTTCAAATTTGAAACACCAAGCCTAAAGGCTGTTTCACTCTCTGCGCCCTATATGCACGATGGGTCAATTAAAGATTTGCGAGCAGTAGTGGATTGGTATAATCAAGCGGCTGAAGTAAGGAAAACCAAAGACAAGAGAATTCGGGCCTTAAATCTAAATTCGAGTGAAAAAGATGCATTAGTAGCCTTTCTAAACTGCCTTTAGTAAAGGACTGAAAATCGCTCGAAATAACTTTTCCCAGACAATCCTTTCCAGATCGCAAAATAGGTTCCCATTGGCAATTCAGAAATATCCAAGGAGGTTTGATAGTTGCGCTCAAACAGAAGTTGCCCATGAAGATTTAGTACCCCAAGCTTTCCAATAGGCGGATCAAGTACTCGAATAAACTGTGAACTTGGATTTGGATATATTTTGCCAATGGTTTTTGGCTGATCAATGGCATATAGAGTGGAATTCAATTTGAATTCAGAAAGCTGTGCGGGCAAGCTATTGTCTTTTTCAGAGGTGATATAATACGTATTGACATCCATCCTTTCGATGGCTTCCACCTGCTGTGGACCTGAAACGGTTATTGCATGCGCCATTTGTAAAGAAGTAGATAAGCTCCATCCATTTATAAATTGGATTTCATAAATGAAAACTGAATTGATGGAATACCCACACAGAACAATTTTATTTTGAAGGCCATTGAAACATCCCCCCGTTACCAAGCCGGGAGTAGGAATTACAGCTTTCTTAGTTAAAGTGTAATTTCCGGGAGTTTTAGGAAGCGTGTAAACAGAACTATTAAAACTGCTTTTATCTTTTGTAAAAAGGTAGATCGAGTCGCCTGCGCAAACTATTGCCTCCGCGTCGAAAGGAGTGAAAGGATTTGAGCTAAATGAATTCTGTTCGGAATAATTGAAAGTAATGACTTCGGCGCTAACCGTATCATTAAAAAGAAAGTCTGTGCGGCTGATTTTATAGATGGCCAAGTTGGTTCTTGTACCATTGTTATTACCGAAATCACCTATGTAAATAAATTGATTGTCGGCTGAAATATCCTCCCAATCATTAGCACCAGCATTGGTTATATAAACCTTTCGAACTACAGAGCCACTTATACTATCCACTTCATATAGAAAGGGACCATCGCCAGAATCATTGTGCGTAATAAGTCGACCACTGACTTCTAAAAGACCTGAAGTTTCCTCTACCTGAGCGCTTAAGGCGGCGCGATTAGAAGTTTGTATGGTTTGAGCTTCTATATTCATAAATAGAATGATAAAGCCCAAAATGAGTGATGTTTTCATGTTCTGGTTAGACTTGTTTAAAACACATCTGATGTTTGATGAAAGAGAGCAAAGTAGCTAATTATCTTTGAACATATGTTAAAAATTCACCTTATCGCCATAGGTGGGGCAGCAATGCACAACTTGGCACTTGAACTCGCCTACCAGGGACATGAAGTAAGTGGATCTGACGATCAAATCGTTGAGCCCTCAAAGAGCAGATTGGCTCAGGCAGGATTGCTTCCCGCTAATGGTTGGGATGCGAAGAAAATCACATCTGATTTGGATATAGTTGTTTTAGGAATGCATGCACATGCAGATAATCCAGAGCTAAAAAGGGCACTTGAATTGGGGTTGAAGGTGCAATCCTATCCAGAATTTATATACGAAAGGAATAAGTCCAAAACACGCGTGGTGGTGGCGGGAAGCCATGGAAAGACCTCCATCACCTCCATGATATTGCATGTGTTGAATGAGGTCAATCAAGATGTTAATTATTTAGTAGGTGCCCAATTGGCTGGTTTTAATAGGATGGTTCAACTAGACGACTCTTTGGAATTCATCATCATAGAAGGCGATGAATACTTGAGCTCTACTTTAGATAGAAGGCCCAAATTTTTATGGTACAAACCTAATATTGCAGTAATTTCTGGAATAGAATGGGATCATGCCAATGTTTTTCCTGATCCTGAGGAGTATTATTTGCAATTTGAAAAATTTGTTGAATCCATTGTTCCGGGGGGAAGTTTGGCCTATTTCAGTGAAGATAATCGGCTGAATGAAATTGTTAATCGATGTTCAACAGAAATAAGACTCTTTCCATATTCAACGCCCAAATACAGGATAGAAAGGAGTGAAGTGGTTTTGGAAACGGAAGAAGGAGAGGTTTCGCTGAAAGTATTTGGAAAACACAATCTCCAGAACATGGAAGCAGCTCGTTTGATATGTAATCAGCTAGGGGTAATGGATTCTGATTTTTATGCTGCAATTTCAAGTTTCGAAGGAGCAAGCAGGCGATTGGAGAAGATCTTTGAGGATAATACACATTGTATTTACCGCGATTTCGCTCATGCTCCTTCCAAAGTAAAAGCAACTATTTCTGCTGTTCGAGAATTCCATCCAACCAAAAGATTCATAGCTTGTTTTGAATTGCATACCTATTCAAGCCTGTCTAAAAGCTTTTTACCACAATACAAAGATTCTATGCAGTCTGCAGATCATGCAATTGTCTATTATAGTCCTGCAGAGGTGGAAAGAAAGCGGCTTTCGGAATTGAATTCAAGCGAATTGAAAGCGTATTTCAATCGAGACGATTTGCATATTTTCACAGATAAGAACGCGCTCTTAGTCCATTTAAAGAGTCTCTTTATAGAAGATTCCGTTCTACTACTTATGAGTTCGGGGCAGTTTGGTGGAATGCCATTGGAAGAGTTGAGTATCCATTTTTAATGATCTGAATTGCCTAGAAGAGGTTTAAGGGAGCTTTCTCAAAAGTAATTTGTCTGCCTATTTGATTTTCAATCCTTTCGCACTACATTTGCAGCCCTTTTTCCGCAGCAGAATCCAATCGGAGAGGGGGTTGATAAATAGTAAAATAAGCTCTCATTTTGATGCTTGCTAAGGATTGGAAGAGAAATGAGATACAATGAATTTTATGTCCGAAGAGACAAACAAACCCATCGAAGAGACCGGAGCGGTAGAATCGAACACACAAAATGATCTGCCTACAATTGAGGTAGACGCCAATCAAATGGAGACTCCTGAAGCATCTGAAGCCGTTGTTGAAAACAATGACGCGGCTATTGTTGCTGAAGAAACAGTGGTTTCTGAAGAGGCTGTTAATGCTGAAGAAACAGCTAAGCCAAGAGCAAGAAAAGAGCGCGAAAGCAAGAATCAAAAATCAGATGATGATTTAGATGATGATTTAGCTCAATTACAATTGATCGATGATCAGCCAGAGGAATTGGACTGGGAAGTACTTGAAACAGGTATTAGCGGTGTAAGTCGCGAAATGAGAGCTCAAATGGAGGAAATGTACGCAGCTACACCTTCGGTTACTGAGCATCAAGTGGTTATTGGTAAGGTTGTGGCCTTAACAGACCGTGAAGCTATCATTGATATCGACTCTAAGTCGGAAGGGGTAGTTTCCTTGAACGAGTTTCGTTACAATCCAGATCTAAAGGTTTCAGACGAGGTTGAGGTTTTAGTAGACAAGCTTGAAGACAAGAATGGTCAGTTAGTTCTTTCTCACAGAAAAGCTCGCCAGATTAAGGCTTGGGATAGAGTAAATGATGCTCATACCACGGAAGAGATTGTAAATGGCTTCGTGAAATGCCGTACGAAAGGCGGTATGATCGTAGATGTTTTTGGAATTGAAGCTTTCCTACCCGGATCTCAAATTGATGTTAAACCTATTCGCGATTACGATGCGTACGTAGGGAAGACTATGGAGTTCAAGATTGTTAAGATCAATCAAGAGTTCAAGAACGTAGTTGTTTCTCACAAAGCGCTTATCGAAGCTGACCTTGAAGAGCAGAAGAAAGAAATTATCTCTAAATTGGAGAAAGGTCAAGTTCTTGAAGGAATCGTTAAGAATATCACTTCTTACGGCGTATTCATAGATCTTGGTGGAGTAGACGGATTAGTTCATATCACTGATTTGAGCTGGAGTCGTATAAGCCATCCTTCGGAAATGCTCGAACTAGATCAAAGAATCAACGTAGTTATACTTGACTTTGATGAGAGCAAGACTCGTATTCAATTGGGTATTAAGCAACTTGAGGCTCATCCATGGGAGCAATTAGATAAGAATTTAAGTGTTGGTAGCAAAATCAAAGGAAAGGTTGTAGTTATTGCAGACTACGGAGCTTTCATTGAAGTAATGCCAGGTGTTGAGGGCTTAATTCACGTTTCTGAAATGTCTTGGAGCACGCATTTGCGCAGTGCACAAGATTTCGTGAAGTTGGGTCAGGATATAGAGTGTATCATTCTTTCTTTGGATATGGAAGAGCGCAAAATGTCTTTGGGCATGAAGCAACTTTCTCCAGATCCATGGACTGATATTACTTCAAAGTACCCTGCCAATAGCAGACACAAAGGAACCGTTCGCAATTTCACCAATTTTGGTGTGTTTGTAGAACTAGAAGAGGGTATTGACGGTCTTATACACATCTCTGACTTGAGTTGGACTAAGAAAGTGAAACACCCAGGCGAGTTTACTTCGGTTGGAAGTGTACTTGAGGTGATTGTACTTGAAATCGACGTTGAAAGCCGCAAATTGAGCTTAGGCCATAAGCAGGTGGAAGACAATCCATGGGATACGTATGCCACTCTTTTAGAAGAGGGAAGCGTTCTTAGTGGAAAGGTGACTGAAATCTTTGATAAAGGAGCCAATATTCTTATCGAAAATGTGGGTGTTGAGGCCTTTGCGCCAAGCCGTCATTTAGTGAAAGAAGATGGTGGCGTGTTGAAGACCAATGATGTTGCAGATTTCAAGGTTATTGAATTTAACAAAGAAAGTCGTAGAGTAGTTGTTTCTCATAGCCGTATGTTCGGTGATGTGAAAATGGCGCAAGAGGCGAAAGAGGTTGAGAAAACAGGTAAGGCTGTTAAGAACCTTCAATCTAATGTTGAGCGTTCTACTCTAGGCGATATTGATGCTCTTTCTCAATTGAAAGCTGAGCTTGAAGCTCGTGAAAGTGAAGATGAGAACTAGGCAATAATGCTTTTAAAAAAAAAGCCTCGCGGAAGCGAGGCTTTTTTTTATCCAAAGAAATTATTTAATGGGTAAAAAAGACAAAAGATCTTTTCCAGCATCTCCAAATAGTTTGAGTTTATCTCCAGAAATGTCGAAGCTCTTTACCTGACTTAATGCGTTCAAGAAATTTTTCTCTCCATCTCCTGCACAGGCCTTTTTTGTCATAGCGCCTGGGTCTAATCCAAGTCCCATTCCTGAAAGGTTAAAGCTGCCATTGAAATTGTTGCATCCAGTAAAGCCAGATAGTTTACTGTCTTTAGAGAAAAGCAAACTGGGAATGCCAGAGGTAAAACTATTGATGTCAACCGCATTACCTAGCAAGCTTTCCAATCCCCAAGTCTTTGAAGTCAACATACTTAATGGGTCGGAGGTTATTTTTTTCATGCTGTCACAAGAGCTTAGACTGACTATAGCAATTAGGAATAAAGTAGAGAGTTTCTTTCTCATAGGTTCGGTATTTTTGTTGATCGCTAATATAGTAGTGTAAAACGAATTACTTTGTTATCTGAAAGAGGTGTTTATCTTTAGAGCTTAATCGTAAGACCAAATGAAGGGAATCGTTTTTACAGAATTATTAGAAATGGTAGAGGCCAAATTTGGTCTAGAAGTAGCCGATGCAATTGTTCAAGCAGCTCATTTGGAGTCAGAAGGGGCCTATACTTCTGTAGGCACGTATGACCATAAAGAGATATTTGCCCTTGTAGCGCAGCTGGAGAAGCATAGCGGTATAGATTCGAAAATGCTTTTTCAAGTCTTTGGACAGTATTTATTTAAAAAATTCTATCAAGGGTATCCACACTTCTTTGCGGAATCTATGGATACTTTTTCTTTTTTAGATACAATTGAAGATCATATTCATGTTGAGGTGTTAAAGCTATATAAAGATGCTCAATTACCTCGTTTTGATATTTATAGGGATGATAAGTCATTGAGAATGATCTATCATTCGGACAGAAAAATGGGTGATTTTGCTCATGGTCTATTGCTTGGAGCAATAGAGCACTTTAATGAGCCGGATATCGTAATAGTACAAGAGTCTCTTTCCGAATCTGGAGATCGAATCTCTTTTACTCTAACCAAGAATGCCTGAGTCTCCCGCTGGAAATAGTAGTTTAGAATCGAGCTTGCTACGCATTCTGGAAAGAGAACGTAAGGCAAGAAAGATGGCTGAACGAATTATCGAACAGCGCTCATTGGAGTTATATCTGAAGAATAAGGAGCTGAATGAGTTAAATGCCTTGCTTGAACATAAGGTGAGAGATAGAACTGCTGCTCTGAGCAAACAACAAGACGAGCTCAAATTGGCACTTTTGAAGGCAGAACAAGCCAAGAAGGAAAAGTCAGACTTCCTCTCTATTATGAGTCACGAAATTCGAACTCCACTCAACGCCATCATTGGGTTTTCTCACGTTTTACTCAATGATAATCCGAGAAAAGATCAAATTCAACCTTTAGAATTGCTAGATTATTCTTCACAAAACCTGATGAACCTAGTAAATGATATTCTCGATTTCTCAAAAATGGAGGCAGGTAAGGTTGAGTTGAATGAGAACTGGTTTTCACCTTCAGAATTGATACAGAGATTGGCTGCATCTATGCGTCCAACCGCAAGTGAGAAAGGTTTGTTGCTTGATGTTGAATTAGATTCGGATTGCCCTGATTTTGTAAAAGGAGATTACGCCCGTTTAAATCAGGTGCTTATAAATTTGGTGAGCAACTCTTTGAAGTTTACTGCTACAGGAACAATAGTGCTAAAGCTAAGCTGTCAATGGCATATGTCTCTGGAGAGTTGTCAATTGAGATTTGCAGTAATAGATACAGGAATTGGAGTTAGTAAAGAAAGACAAGAACATATTTTTGATGTCTTTTCTCAGGAACAATCCGATACCAGTCTTAAATATGGTGGAACGGGCTTAGGGCTTGCAATTTGCAGGGGCTTTGTTCGATTGATGGGCGGAGAACTTAAGATTTCAAGTGAAAAAGGAGTAGGCTCTGAATTCTACTTTACGATCGATTTATTTGTCCGACATAATTCTGACTCAAAATCTCACAAACTGGATACAATGATTTCTTTAAACACAATGGACCTAAAAAGTGCCAGAATTCTTTTGGTTGAAGATAATCCCATCAACCAAAAGGTTACGGAAAGATTTCTTTCGAAATGGAATGCACTAATCTTTATAGCGGCTAATGGTCTTGAAGCCCTCAAGTGGTTAGAAATAAATGCGGTAGATTTGATATTAATGGATATTCAAATGCCTATTATGGACGGTCATGAATGCACACGTCAGATTCGTTTGTTGAGCGATGAGAAGAAAGCAGCTCTGCCAATTATTGCTATGACGGCAGACAACAGCAACGAAACCTTAATGGAGGTCAAGCAATCTGGCATGAATGATTTTATTTCTAAACCGTTTAATCCTAATGATTTTGCTGAGAAATTGGTAAAGCATTTAGAAGGTTTTATCAATGAAAATTAACTCCATTGTGGCCTTTTTAGATTCTTGGGCAGCACCTTCTTTAGCCGAAAGTTATGATAACGTAGGCTTACTAGTCGGAAATCCTGATCAGGAAGTCACTTCCGCTTTGCTCAGTCTTGATGTTACTGAGGAAGTGGTAGCGGAGGCTGTACGAAGGGGAAGTAACTTAATTATTGCCCATCATCCGATTATATTCAAAGGGTTAAAAAGAATAACGACTGCCAGTTGGGTCGAGAGAACGGTTTTGTCGGCAATAGAAAATAAAATTGCTATTTACGCCATTCATACCAATTTAGACAATCTCTTAGGAGGCGTGAATTCCGAAATGGCCCGACGATTGAATCTTCAGAATACCCAGATTTTGAGGCCTATACCATTCAATTTAGAGAAGTGGGTTACTTACGTTCCAAATGAATATATAGAACAACTTAAAGAAGCTCTTTTTCAGGCAGGTGCTGGAAGTATTGGGAAATATTCTGAATGTAGCTTTGAAATGGAAGGCAAGGGCTCTTACAAGCCATTAGACGGCTCTTCTCCCTTCAAAGGAGAAGTTCATGTGCGAAGCGAGGAGAGGGAAGTCAGGCTCGAAGTTATTGGGCGTAAGCAAAATTCAAAGGCCATCTACAAAGCCTTGATAGATAACCATCCTTACGAAGAGGTCGCCTATGAGCAGATTGAATTGAGAAATTTAGACCAGGGTAATGGTGCCGGCCTCATTGGTGAACTAGAAGAAGAAATCTCTTTTGACGATTTTTTTGAGCTGCTAAAAAAGACATTTGGATTAAAAGTTCTTAGACATTCGAAGATTTTAAATAGAAAAGTAAAACGTGTAGCCCTTTGCGGTGGCTCGGGTAGCTTTCTATTAGAAGATGCAAAGAGGTCTGATGTACAGGCTTTTATAACTTCAGATATTAAATACCACGATTTTTTTGAGGCTGAAGGTCGCCTTGTTTTATGCGATATTGGTCATTATGAAAGTGAGCAGTTTACATCTGAATTAATAGCTGCTGAATTGAAGCGAAATTTTGGTAATTTTGCGGTCCTCCTAACGGAAGTATCAACAAATCCTATTTTCTATACTCCATGGCCAAAGAATTAACGGTTGAAGACAAACTAAGGACACTTTACGACTTGCAACTTATTGACTCACGTTTAGATGCTATACGCAACGTACGCGGTGAGCTTCCACTTGAAGTAGAGGATCTTGAAGACGAAATCGCAGGTCTAGACACTCGTCTGACAAAGATGGAAGAAGAAGTGAAAGAGCAAGAGACTGAGGTGAAGGAAAAGAAAATCTTGATTAAAGATTGTCAAGCCCGTATAAAGAAGTACGAAGAACAGCAAAAGAACGTGCGAAATAATCGCGAGTTCGATGCCATCACCAAAGAGGTTGAATTTCAGGAATTGGAAATTCAACTAGCTGAGAAGCGAATCAAAGAGCAGAAATTGCGAATTGATACAAAAACGGTTCTGATAGACGAGATTAAAATTCGTTTAGAAGAAAGAAAGCACCATCTCTCTCATAAGAAATCGGAGTTAGAAGGAATTTTAGCTGAAACTCAAAAGGAAGAGGATGCACTCATCTTAAAATCGGAGGAGTATGGCAAAATGATCGATGAACGTTTAATTAAGGCTTACAATCGTATTCGCAACAACGTGATCAATAGATTGGCGGTTGTGCCAGTTGAAAGAGGTGCTTCGGGAGGTTCGTTCTTTACGATTCCACCACAGCGTCAATTAGAAATTGCAGCTCGAAGAAAGGTAATCACCGATGAGCATTCAGGTAGAATATTAGTAGATCCAGATTTGGCCAGAGAAGAAGAAGCCAGAATGGAGGAAGTTTTCAAATCGCTTCACTAAGGCTTGGCCTTTTTGAAAAAGTATTTTTATATACTCATTTTTCTTGTAAGCTCGGCCTCTCTCAAGGCCGAGCTTACTTTTGAATATCACCCTGAGCTAGCCCGAATTCAGCAGCTCATTCTTGATGCCAAACTAAAGGAAGCCAACACCTTATTAAATGCTTTTGAAAGGAGGTATCCAAACAACCTTTTCATTCCCTTTCTTAAAGGCCGATTGCTATTCTTTCAGGCTTTCCTTCCAGATCAGGAATCTGCTTTTGTGGAAGTAGAAAAAGAATTGTCCCAACTTATAGATCAAATAGAAAAAGGTTCTATTCACGATCCTCATACGTTTGTTTGCAGTTCTGAGCTCTATCTTATGCAGGCTTTCTTAAATATGAGATATGGCAATCAATTCGCCGCAGCTTGGAACGGCTACCAGGCATTTAATCGATTAGAAGGAGGAAAAGAAAGATTCCCAGACAATCCACTTGTGCGCTTTGGCAATGGGCTACTTCTAACTACAGTTGGAAGTCTTCCAGAAAACTACCGCATTTTTACAAAACTCATTGGCATGAAGGGCTCTGTTGAGGAGGGGATGAATCTTATGCTCATGGCTTTGAAGTCTAAAAGCATTGGTTCAAATGTTCTTTTTCACGATGAATTTGCCTATATGTACTGCCTAGTCCGATATCAACTTCTAGAAGATTCTAGCCAATTACTTTCTTCTTTCGGTGTGTCAGTAGAAACGAGCGCCTTTATGATGTACATGGAGAGTCTGCAGTTGGTTCAAAAAGGACAGAATGACAAGGCCATCCTCTTGCTTAATAAGAGATTGTCTAGTAAAGAAATCGAACCCTATCCGTATATGGATTTTGTGATGGGCAAATTGCTCCTAAATAAGCAGGATCCAAAAGCGGCGACATGGTTTGTGAAATTTTTGAACGAATCTCAAGGACCAAATCATCGTGTTGCTTCCTATCGCTATCTCTGGTGGAATTACGCGTTCAACGGTCAAACTGCAGCAGCAGAAAATGCCAAAGCGAAAGCCTTAAAATTGCCGTCAAAATCCAGTTCAGATGCTCAGGCTATTACTGATCTCACTCAAGATCTTCCCTTAGATTTAATTAGAGCTCGTCTTCTGTTCGATGGCGGATACGACAAATTGGCTTGGGAGGTTTTGAATAAGGAGAGTCTAAAGGAAATCTGTGATCGTTCAATTCCAGCAAAACACGAATACCATTATAGAAGGGGTAGAGTTTCATTCAGACAGAATAATTTGGCAATGGCTGAGAGTGAATTTTCCCTGGCAATTAGCAATTGTGGCAATGAAATGAATTTTAGCTGCGCAAACAGTTATTTACATTTAGCTTATACCTACCTCAATTTGAGGGAAATAAAAGAGGCTGAGGAGTTTTTTAACAAGACACTAGATTGTAAAGGTTTTCCATATTACGAAGGACTCCATCAAAAAGCGAGGACTGGCCTAGAAGAATTGAAGAGATAGTAAATCAGGTCGGCCTTTTAAGATAAAGAGGTTAACTTAGTCTTTCTAAAAGCCCATATACCATGAAAATAGCAGTTCTTTTGCACGGATCCGGAGTATACGATGGAACCGAGATCCAAGAAGCCGTTCTCAGCCTTTTGGCAATTGAGGAAATGGGACATACTTACCAATGTATAGCTCCAGATATTCAGCAATTTCATGTGGTCAATCACTTAACTGGTGAGCCAATGTCTGAGACTAGAAATGTTCTTGTGGAATCTGCTAGGATTGCTCGTGGGAATGTGATTAAGCTTAGTGAAACCGATGTGCACTCTTTCGATGCTTTGGTTATGCCAGGCGGCTTTGGCACGGCAAAGAATTTTACTACATGGGCTTTCGACGGTCCTGCAGGTAGCATAGTTGAAGAAGTGAAAGATTTGCTTCAAAGCTTTGTTGAACTGAAAAAGCCCATTGTCGCGCTGTGCATGAGCCCTACTACTTTGGCAAAAGCTTTTGAGAACAGTTCGTATCAGCTAGAACTCAGTGTTGGTTCTACCAATGAGGCTTCCCCTTACGACATTAAAGGAATTAGCGATGGCATAAAGTTCACTGGTTCTAGCGCTCAAATGAAGACCGTTAAAGAAATTTCGATCGATCCAAAAAATAGAATTATCTGCGCTCCATGCTATATGATGGAAGCAAGCCTATTGGAAGTGAGAGAGAATATCAAGCAAGCCATTTCTGCTTTAGACTCCCTTCTCTAAGCCTTGCTACTTTCATACCTTTGTTAAAAAGCAAATCCCGTGAGTAATAAGGCCTTTTTGATGATCCTAGATGGATGGGGGATGGCGGCAAATAAAGATGTTTCAGCCATAGATAGAGCAAATACACCTTTTGTAGATAGTCTGTATAAAACCTATCCAAATACCCAATTAGAAGCAAGTGGAAGGGCAGTAGGATTGCCTGATGGACAAATGGGCAATTCTGAGGTTGGACATATGAACCTAGGGGCGGGTAGAGTGGTCTATCAAGACCTGGTAAAAATCAATTTAGCTATTGAAGACGGTAGTTTTTTTAAGGAAAAAACACTCTTGGATGCTATGGAAACAGCTAAGTCTGAAAAAAGAGATTTGCATCTTTTCGGATTAGTTTCCGATGGCGGGGTACACTCCCACATCAATCACTTGGTAGCCTTGGTTAAAATGGCAGAGCTTCATCAGATAGATCGATACTTCATTCATGTTTTTACAGATGGAAGAGACTGCGATCCTCAAAGCGGAATTGACTTCGTTAAGAAGTTAGAGGCAGTTTTGGTTGGAACGAAAGGAAAGTTAGCTTCGGTCTGTGGACGCTATTATGCTATGGATAGAGACCAACGCTGGGAAAGAGTTAAGAAAGCCTATGACTTATTGGTTCACGGCGAAGGCGAGCAATTTGACTCTGCATCCCTTGCGATTGAAGCAAGTTACGCAAAGGGAATTACCGATGAATTCATCCTACCGGCTTCTATTAGACACTCCAATGAAAGTCCAAATGTTCTCAAACAAGGAGATGTAACTATTTGCTTTAATTATAGAACAGATAGAGGAAGGCAGATTACAGAAGTTCTTACTCAAAAAGATTTTCCTGAATGGGAAATGAAGAAATTGAATCTGAATTATAATACTTTAACAAATTATGACGACTCTTTTATTGGAGTGAATGTTGTTTTTGAAAAAGATAACTTATCCGAAACATTAGGTGAAGTAGTAGCCAGAGCAGGCAAAACCCAAGTAAGGATTGCCGAGACTGAGAAATACCCACATGTTACCTTTTTCTTTTCAGGTGGAAGGGAAACACCTTTCGAGGGAGAAAGAAGACTTCTATGTCCCTCCCCGAAAGTGGCAACCTATGATTTAAAGCCTGAGATGAGTGCCTTCGAAATACGAGACAAGATTATTTCTGATATAGAATCTAATCCGGCAGATTTTATATGTCTCAATTTTGCAAACCCGGATATGGTAGGGCATACAGGAGTAATGGATGCTGCCATTAAAGCCTGTGAAACTGTTGATCAATGTGCGAAGGCGGTAGTTGAATGCGCCCTCAAACATGATTATCGGATCATTATTCTGGCAGATCATGGAAACGCAGATTGTTTAATTAATCCAGATGGAAGCCCTAATACAGCTCATACTACTCAGCCTGTTCCATGTTTTGTACTTTCGCCAAAGAAGGAAGTCTATAAGTTAAAAAAAGGAGTGCTTGGAGATGTGGCGCCTACACTTTTGAATTTAATGAGAATAGAAGTTCCGGAGGCTATGACAGGTACTAGTCTAATTGTAGAGTAATGCAGAAAAAACTTTTGATTGCCGTTGATTTTGATGGCACCATTGTAGAAGATAGATACCCAGGTATAGGCAAGCCTATGCCTTTTGCCTTCGAAACTTTGAAAATGCTTCAAAGAGATGGCCATCGTCTAATTCTTTGGACCTACCGTGTAAACAAGAGGCTACAAGATGCAGTCGATTTCTGTTTGGAAAATGGTATCGAATTTTACGCGGTGAACAAAGGATTTCCAGAGGAAGATCTAAATCATCCAGAAACGGGTAGAAAAATTCACGCAGATCTGTTTATTGACGACCGCAATTTTAATGGATTTCCAGGTTGGGGTGAGATTTATCAAAATTTAAGTGGACAAGATTCCTCTAGAGAGCAGATGAACAAGGACTTCGGTGCAAAGAAGAGAAAAGGACTATTTAGATTTGGTAGATGATTCGATATAAGTCGTTAGAAGAAATTGAGATAATGCGTGAAAGCGCGATGTTGGTTAGTGAGACTTTAGGGATGCTAGCGGCAGAGGTAAAGCCTGGAGTGAGTCCGTTGGCGCTAGATGCCCTTGCAGAACAATTTATTAGAGATCACAATGCGGTGCCTGGTTTCCTAGGTCTGTATGATTGTCCGAACACCCTTCTCACCTCTGTAAATGAGCAGGTAGTACATGGTATTCCAACCGATAGACCTTTGGAAGAAGGCGATATTGTTTCCATAGATTGTGGAGTGTTCAAGAATGGTTTTTACGGAGATCAGGCTTTTACCTTTATGGTTGGAAAGGTTTCAGACGAGGTTTTTGCACTTTTAAAAACTACCTATGAAGCCCTTTATCTCGGTTTAGCAGAGTTAAAAGTGGGAAACAGAATTGGTGATATAGGCAATGCCATCGAAACCTATGCTACTTCTAAAGGATATGGAGTTGTGAAAGAGTTGGTTGGTCATGGACTGGGGCAACAGCTACATGAAGAACCTCAGGTTCCCAATTTTGGAAAACGTGGAAAGGGGAAGAAAATTCAAGAGGGATTAGTCGTAGCAATTGAACCTATGATAAATATGGGTACCCATCGTGTAAAACAACTGAAAGATGGATGGACAATTGTTACCCATGATGGTAAACCCAGCGCGCACTATGAGCACGATGTGGCCGTGGTGAATGGTCTGCCAGAGATTCTCTCTTCCTTTGAACCTGTTTTTAGAGTGACAGGAAATCCATTTGGATCATAATATGGGGTCCAAAGTTTTTTCTTTTCTTCTCAATACTATTCCGAGGCCACTGCTTATTCGTTTGAGTTATGTTTTTAAATACATAGCGCCTATTTTTTTAGCTGGAAACAACTTTGAGGATCCTATCGATGGTAAGAAATACAGAAAGTTGCTACCGTATGGCTATGGCGAAGTTCAAAGAGAAAACGCTTTATCTCCGTCTTCACATAGTTTAGAAAGGCACCGGTTAATGTGGCTTTATTTAAAAAGAGAAACGGATTTCTTTCACAAGAAGAGAAAGCTTTTACATATTGCGCCCGAGCAATGTTTTCTTCCTCTTTTTAGAAAAATGAAGAATTTGGATTATATCACTGCAGACCTTGTGTCGCCCATCGCAGACGTAAAAATGGATGTGCAGAATATGCCTTTTGAGAATGAATCTTATGATGTGGTCTTTTGCAATCACGTTTTAGAACATGTTCCTGACGACAAAAAAGCATTGTCTGAAATATATAGAGTTTTAAGAAAAGATGGTTTTGGGATTATGCAAGTTCCTTTGCGTTCTGATTGGGCAAAAACCCTCGAAGATCCCACTATAACCGACCGAGAAGAGAGAATTCGTTTATTTGGCCAATATGATCATTTGAGAATGTATGGCCAAGATTATCCAGAGCGATTAGAGGAGTCAGGTTTCAAGGTAGAAACCTATGATATTTCAACTTACTTATCGGCAGAAGATTTTAGGAGATATGCTCTGCCAAAAGGTGAAATGTTATACGTAGTGCGTAAATAGGCAGATCTTCCATAGAAACTAATAAAACCAAAAGAGGCTGCCTTATCGGGCAGCCTCTTTTTTATTAATGAAAAGTCTAAATCAGAATTTACTTCTCGTCATTCACCTCCTCGAAATCTACATCCGTAACGTCAGCAGATGAATCAGTTCCTGCACTTGGGCCTGCTTGTCCGGCTCCACCTTGGGCAGATTGTTGAGCTTTATACATTTCTTCTGAGGCATTTTTCCATGCTTCATTGATTTGTTCCATTGCGGCGTCAATTGCGCTTATTTCCTGACTGGCATGTGCCTTCTTTAAGGAGTCTAAGGCAGTTTCAATCGGAGCTTTTTTATCATCACTCAATTTGTCACCAAATTCAGACAATTGCTTTTCTGTTTGGAAAATCATAGAATCAGCAGCATTCAACTTATCTGCTTTCTCTTTTAGCTTTTTGTCTTCGTCAGCGTGAGCTTCTGCTTCTTGCTTCATTTTCTCAATTTCATCCTTAGAAAGTCCTGAGGAAGCTTCAATTCGTATGCTTTGTTCCTTACCTGTTGCCTTGTCTTTCGCTGAAACATTTAATATTCCATTGGCATCGATATCGAAAGTCACTTCAATCTGAGGCACTCCTCTTGGGGAAGGTGGAATTCCATCTAAATGAAAACGGCCGATGGTCTTATTGTCTCTAGACATGGGACGCTCTCCTTGAAGGACATGAATCTCTACAGTAGGTTGGTTGTCTGCAGCAGTAGAGAATACCTCGGATTTTTTGGTAGGAATGGTGGTATTGCTTTCGATTAACCGAGTCATAACGTTGCCCATAGTCTCAATTCCGAGAGAAAGTGGAGTAACATCTAACAACAATACATCCTTAACCTCTCCACTTAGAACACCTCCTTGAATGGCGGCTCCAATCGCTACTACCTCATCTGGATTAACCCCTTTAGAAGGCTCTTTTCCGAAGAATTTCTTAACGGCTTCTTGAATAGCCGGAATACGAGTAGATCCACCAACTAGAATTACTTCATCTATATCGCTTGTACTTAAGCCAGATTTCTGCAATGCAGTACGGCATGGTTCTATAGTTCTATCAATTAAATCTTGAGCAAGCTTCTCAAACTGAGCACGAGTTAGTGATTTAACTAAGTGCTTAGGTCCACTAGCCGTTGCGGTTATGTAGGGAAGGTTTATTTCGGTTGATGTGCCAGAAGACAACTCAATCTTTGCTTTCTCAGCGGCTTCCTTCAATCTTTGCAATGCCATAGCATCTGCACGTAAATCAATTCCCTCTTGGGTTTGAAACTCAGAGGCTAACCAATCGATAATCTTTTGATCAAAATCGTCTCCTCCAAGATGCACGTCACCATCGGTTGCTTTTACCTCAAATACTCCATCTCCAAGCTCGAGAACAGAAACGTCATGTGTTCCACCTCCACAGTCGAAAACAACGATTTTTTCGTCTCTACCTTTTTTGTCGATGCCGTAAGCTAAAGCAGCGGCGGTAGGCTCATTAATGATCCTCCTTACTTTAAGTCCTGCAATTTCACCGGCCTCCTTAGTAGCTTGACGTTCGGCGTCGTTGAAATAAGCGGGAACCGTAATAACAGCTTCAGTAACACTTGTGCCTAAGTAATCTTCTGCTGTTTTCTTCATTTTTTGAAGAACCATAGCAGAAATTTCTTGAGGAGTATACATCCTGCCGTCAATTTCGATGCGTGGGGTGTTATTCTCACCCTTCACAACTTTGTACGGAACTCTACCTGCTTCTATGTTGGAATCTGAATAGTTCTTACCCATAAATCGCTTTATGGATGAAATAGTCTTTGTTGGATTTGTAATGGCCTGACGCTTTGCTGGGTCGCCAATTTTTCTTTCTCCACCTTCAATAAAGGCGATAATGGAAGGAGTGGTCCTGCGACCTTCACTGTTTGGAATTACTACGGGTTCGTTGCCTTCCATAACGGCAACACAAGAATTGGTCGTCCCTAAGTCTATTCCGATGATCTTACTCATTCTAGTCGATTAATTTGCGGGTTTATACTCCCCAATTAGTCAACTGTTATGCCACAGGGTTTTTGGCTGTCAATCTGTTACTAGATACTTATTTATCTGACAAACTGTCCTAAAAGAATCAATTGCATTGTCCATTTCCTGTACAATAGCAAGTGTCTGCGCCAGAGGGAGAAAGGAAGATTCTTCCAAATTGAAGTTCGCAGCTAATGTCGTTTAATACCAGCTGCAGTAATCCAGTCTCCGTTAATTCTTTATTGTACCTACCATTTAATGCGCTACTAGCAAATAGGCCATATCCGCCTTCTATATTGCTAAAATCAGGTCGCTCAGTCACAATGCCAGTGGGGGGTTGGTTTACGTTTATATACGTGTGCATGTCTTCCGTTCCAGCTCTTACCTCAAAGTCAATTCCAATGACAAATCGTCGCACATCTGCATCTGTAGGAATTTGACGTTTCCATCCTTCTAGAAGGGATTCTGTGGTGTACCCTGAAATAATACCAACACCACCATTCGTATTGATGGATTCTTTTGCAGGAAGGAAAAAACGGGCTTTGTGATAACTAACTAAGGATGGATTGTTGATGTTAAACTCTTTGTAGTTCAGAGAAATAACAGGTTGAAAGATTTTAGAATTTTCTTGAGAGGTATATTCAAATCCGTAATTAATAAACGGCTCGAGATTGATCTTCGCAACGGAACTGGGCCTGGTGATGTTTAAGCTATTGTTCAGAACAACAGTTTCGGAGCTAATAATAGCAGCGCCATCTCCCTTGTCAATACGCAGGCGGTAGCTGTAATTTGGATCAATGGTTTCAAGTGTGCGGTAGAGGTGGTATCCATCGGTTGTAAAATAACCGTCATTGAGCTGTCTGCTTTGATCATCATAACTCAAAACAATTGTTTTCCGCACAACAGAACCATCCATCTCGTCCAAGAAAACGGAAAGAACTTGACTGTAATAAATGGAATCAGGACTTTGTGCACCGATTAAAATGTCGTCTGTTCCAAGCCAAGCTCGGTTAATACGTACCCATTGAGTGTCTTGGCTTTTGTCTAAGACACTAAAAGCTACCGTTATGTCCGTCCATTTATCATTGACGTCCAGAGTGTTGTCGCAAGAAATGAGCTGAAAAAAGGTGAGGACAATGAAGCCGTATTTTAAAAAATTCTGCATGGGTAATATTGAGTACAACGACAAAGATATTGTATAGCTTTGGTAGACTTTGTTAAAACCTATGTCAGCAGCAACGAAAGAGTTCAAAAAAGTTACCACCGCCTCGGTACAAGAGATGAAAAAGAGGGGCGAGAAAATAGCAATGTTAACGGCTTACGATTTCACGTTAGCTCGAATGGTGGACCAAGCGGGAGTGGATGTTATCCTCGTGGGCGATTCGGCCAGCAATGTTATGGCAGGACATGAAACCACTCTTCCCATAACACTTAGTCAAATGATTTACCATGCATCTTCCGTAGTACGCGCGGTAGAAAGGGCTTTGGTTGTGGTGGATCTTCCTTTTGGTAGTTATCAAGGAAATTCTAAAGAGGCACTGAGCAGCGCCATCCGAATAATGAAAGAAAGCGGAGCTCATGCGGTGAAATTAGAAGGTGGAAGCGAAATCATTACTTCCGTTAAGCGCATACTTACGGCGGGAATTCCAGTGATGGGCCACTTGGGGCTAACTCCGCAAAGTATTTACAAATTTGGTACTTATACGGTTCGCGCAAAGGAGGAAGAAGAAGCAGAAAAACTAATCGAAGATGCTTTGCTTCTGGAAAGTACGGGGTGCTTTGCCATTGTTTTAGAGAAAATTCCAGCGAAGTTAGCTACACGTGTGGCCGCAGCAGTGCATATTCCTGTTATTGGCATTGGTGCCGGAAATGGTGTGGATGGTCAAGTCTTAGTCTTGCATGATATGCTGGGTATGACACATGAGTTTTCCCCAAGATTTCTTAGAAGATATTTGCATTTATATGAGAGTATAACAGGAGGTATTCGCCAGTATTGTGAAGATGTGAAGAGTCTGAATTTCCCAAATGAATCTGAGCAATATTGATTCTTTAGAATCTCGTATTCTTTTTATCGATAACCATCTAATTGTTATCAATAAGCTTCCAGGCGAGTTGGTTCAGGCCGATAAGACCGGAGATCAATGTTTGGCAGATTTAGTGAAGCTCTATTTAAAAGAGAAATTCAATAAACCTGGCGATGTTTACCTTGGATTATTGCATAGAATAGATCGGCCCGTTTCAGGTATTGTAGCTTTTGCCAGAACCAGTAAGGCCGCAGCGAGGCTTTCTCAGGCTATTCAAGATCGAAAGTGGCATAAGGAATATCACGCCATAACTCTTCCTTGGAAAGCGGAAGCTTTAGGTGTTTTGGAGCATTGGTTGAGAAAAGATGCTGCTAAGAATAAGTCTTTTGCTGTTTCTGAATCCGATTCGAATGGAAAAAGGGCCGTGCTTCACTTTCAACTTCTTAGACATTTAGATCGCTATTCTGTTATGAAAATCATTCTAGAAACCGGTCGTCATCATCAGATTCGCTGTCAGTTATCCTTGGCGGGGTTTCCTATAAAAGGAGATCTAAAATACGGGGCAAAGAGATCCAATCCAGATTCAAGTATTTCACTTCATGCAAGAAGACTTGTCTTTGAGCATCCCGTGCAAAAAATTACTATCGATATTCAAGCAGATTATCCAGAATATTGGCTTGATAAAGAAGCGAAATAGGTCTATAATTTTTAAAATACGTGATTCATTTTCGGTTATTTAGAATGAAAACTCCCATTGAATCACAATTTATTTGGTGAATTTTATGTCAGGATTTCTTTCAGCAAGCTTAAAGATTCTCGTTTAAGCTTTTCGATTCCTACCTAGGGTTAGAATGAAAAAAACACATTGTTTATAGGGCTTTTCGCGCTCCATCAATACTCCCATTTTGAGACGAAGTCTATAAGATGGATAAATGTTAATTTTCTGTCATTCCTACCCTACAAAAGGCAGCCATCTGTTATGGTTAATTGAATGGCTTGATATGGGTATATTTTGGTTTTCAATTAGTTCGGTAGTTTTGAGTGATAAAAGTTGTTAACGTGCTCACTTGTTAAAAACCTTGTCCTATGAGAAAATTTGATACTCTATTTATTGGCTTAAGTCTGCTCTTTGGAGGCGTTTCGCATGCACAGTCTATCTCTGTTGCTGCTACTCCAAGTTGCCAAGAAGAAGTACTTACAATAGACAATGCGAATCAGGTGATTGTTCAAGTTGACTGGCTGAAAGATGCGGTTAACTATTTCTCTGAATCGGCCTATTTGCGAACGGATGGACTCTTAGTAGGCGGCGGTTCTCAAGGCGGATTGAAGAGTCAGATGCGTTTTCCACAAGATGTTGCCCATGACAATGCGGGAAGAACTTATGTTGTAGACAAGAATAACAACCGCGTGGTTCGATGGTCTCCAGGTGCTATTGAAGGGGTTGTAATCATCGGTGCAAACGGACCCGGTTCTGGTTTGGATCAATTGAGAAATCCACATGGCATCTATAGAACCAATAATGGAAGTTTATATATTGCTGACCGTCATAATCATAGGGTTGTCCGTTGGGATGAAGGAGCCGTTCAAGGTGTTGTGGTTGCTGGGGGAAATGGTGCTGGTCCGGACTTAGATCAATTAGACAATCCTACTTCGGTAGTAGTTGCAGCCAATGGGGATGTGTATGTTTCAGATATGCGAAACGATCGTGTGATGAAATGGGCAGTAGGAGAGGTTGTAGGAGTTGTTGTAGCAGGTGGAAATGGACATGGCCAAGACGATAACCAACTCAGAGAGCCAATGGGGATTGCTCTCGATGCTGCAAACAATTTATTTGTCGCAGACAGGAAGAACAACCGCATTGTGAAGTGGGAGCCAGCCGCTACTAATGGATCTGTAGTAACAGGAGGATTAGTGGTAGGAACAGGTTTAATGGAGTTAAATAATCCAATGGATGTTCAGATCGATGCAGACGACAATATGTACGTTGCAGATTATGGAAATCATAGAGTGTTGAAATACGCATCAGGAAATCCAGTAGGAAGTCTCATAACAGGTCAGTCTCAAGGAAATTCTTTAGAGAAGTTGAGTTTTCCAACAGGTATATCAATAGATTCTCTAGATGGGGTCTATATCACAGACAGTTGGAATCATAGAACGGTTAAATGGGGGATTCAACTCCCATCACTTACCTATTTAACGGACGGAGATGGCAGTTACTCAGCTTCTGTTACTTTAAGACCGGTGGAGGAGTAATTACTAATTCTGTAAGCTATACCCGCATTCCTCTGCCTATATCAAGTTATACAAGTGTGCGTTCAAATATGGAATACACATTTACAAACGCATCAACGAATGCTACTTCCTATTTGTGGGAGTTTGGCGATGGCAATACTTCTACCGCTCAAGACCCAGTTCATAATTTCACCTATACAGGTACATATGAGGTTTGCTTAAATGCATACGATGCATGTGGCCACGTTGATACCTATTGCGATACATATGTTATTGTTACAGACTATGCCTCTGCGCAGAATGACAGTCTTTATTTACATGAGGTATCATGGTGCAATAATTCGCCTCTTGATATCCTCGGTGTAGAGCAACTACTTGTTCAGCAGACGAAGTGGTTCAGAGATGGAGCGCCTTTCCATACCAGTAATTTGAGCTATGCAAGTTCAGGAACTAGAGTTGCTGGTAGCACTGGACAAGGAGGACAGAATTATCAGTTGCGTTTTCCTCAGCAAGTTCAAGTTGTTGGAAACAATATGTACATAGTAGACAGGAACAACAACCGTATTGTTAAATGGGTAATTGGTGCCGGCTCAGGAACTGTGGTTGCGGGTGGAGTAAATCAAGGGCCTTTTGCAGCTATGAATCGATTGAGAGATCCTAGAACTGTAATAGCAGATAATGCAGGCAATATGTACATCTTGGATAGAAATAACCATCGTGTTTTATATTGGCCAGCAGGTGCTCCGGCCGCAACTCAGGTAGTTGCGGGTGGCAATGGCTCCGGTATCGCTCTAAACCAGCTCAAAGATCCTTCAGATATGGCAATCTACGATGGAGCACTCTATATTGCTGATGAAGACAATCATCGTATTGTTAAATGGGTGATTGGTGAAGCTCAGGGTACTCTCTTTGCAGGTCAAAGTGGTATTACGGGCGATAGCTACGATTTATTCAACAATCCTGTAGGTATTGATGTAGATGCAGACGGTTCTGTTTACGTTGTAGACATGGAGAACAATCGCGTTTTACGATTCGATCCAGGAGAAACAATGGGTGTTTTAGTTGCTGGAGGAAATGGAATTGGAATTGGTTTAAATCAATTGTGGAAGCCTTATGATGTTCAAGTGGATGCAGCCAAGAATATTTTCGTGGTAGACCGTGAGAACCATAGGATCATGAAGTACGAGCCTTTTGAAAAAGACGGTATCGTGGTAGCTGGAGGTAATGGCGAAGGAAATGCAAACAATCAGTTCGATTTTCCTACAGGATTCTTTATTAAAGGCAATCGTATTTATGTTGCCGATAACAACAACCATAGAATAATGCGTTGGAATATCCATCTTCCAGCCATGTCTAAAGAAACGATAGAAACGGTACAGGGCGATGCAGACTATCATGTGGAAATTACCATGACAGATGGTACAACGCTAACCACCAACACAGAGAACTTTACATATAATGTGGTCGTGGCAGATTATGCCTATTCGGTAAACAATCTTGACTTAACGGTTACCAATAACTCCATTCATGGCGAAACCTATGCTTGGAATTTCGACGATGGTGCTTCTAGCACATTGGAAACTCCATCGCACCACTACAGATACAACGGCACCTATAATGTGTGCCTAACGACTACGGATTCATGCTCAAAGAGCGATGTGCATTGCGAATCGGTTGTTATCAATGCTCCTCTAAACATAGTGTTCGCCGCTGCTGATTTAGATCCACTTAACGTGGTTGCTGGTTGTGGTCAGAGAGCATTAACTGTTAGGGGGGTATTTGTAGCTTCAGACATTCAAAGTATCGATTGGAAGAGAGATGGAATTACTTACGCTACGACAGGAGCGGGAGATTCTACTCATATAACAGATGGTACTGGTGATTATACTGCTGAAATAACCTTTGTAGATGCTACAACTTTAACCACTCCAACTATTCCTAACTATGTTCAAGATGTTGCTGTTTCAGCTGGATGGACCCACGTAGTTGCAGGAGCGGGCGATTTTAGAACGACTACTTTCACCAACACCTCTACGGCGAATACCACTTTCGTTTGGAACTTTGGAGATGCAACACCTACTTCAACGGATGCAAATCCAGTTCACGTCTATGCAAACCCAGGCACCTATAGCGTAAGCCTTACTGCAACAGACTCTTGTGGACTACAAGATGTAAGTACTCAGAATGTAACGATAGATACCTATGCTACGGCTTATGCTGCAGCAGCTTTGAGTATTCCTTCAAATAGAAGTTGCAATGGGCAAGTAACGATTTCAGTTTCTGGAATTTCCGACGCGAGCGATGTAAGTACAACGCAATGGTTTAAAGATGCGGTAAGCGAAGGAGCGGCTTCTGTTGGTTTAACAAGCCATTTAACCACAACGACCAATAACGATGAGGATGATTACACAGCCACTATAATCTTTACAGATGGTTCTACTTTAATTACAGGCTCTGAGAATTTTGAGCGTTATACTGCCTCGGCAGATTGGAGTCACTCGGTTGGAGTGGACAACGTGACGGTTAATTTTACGAATGCCTCTATTGACGCAGTTAGTTATTCTTGGGATTTTGGAGATGGATCACCTATTTCTACAGACACTAATCCAGTACATGTCTATGCAATCGCAGGTCCCTATACAGTAATTTTAACATCCACCGATGCTTGTGGCACAGATTATATTTCTGAACAACTAGTATTTACTATCCCTCTATCTACATTTTATTCAGCTACTACTTTGAGTGTAGATGCTTATACTCTTTGCGATGACGATTTTACCCTAAGACTTAATGGAATATCGAATCCAAGTCATGTAGATTCAACTGTTTTCGGTTTGACCTTTGCCCCTCTAGTGGATGGAATATCCTTAAGTGCAGTATTAGACGCATATTATACTCATCTTGGAAATAGTTATGTGGCTCATGTAGGTTTTATTGATGGTTCGAGTCTTAATACCAATCAGGTGACTGTAAATCACATGTATATTGTTGATGCACATTTTGCTCAAGGAATTACCAATTTATTGGAAGTGAGTTTTGATAATAATTCGGTTGATGCAACAGATTATTCGTGGGACTTTGGAGATGCAAGCTCATCCACTGATTTCGAGCCAACTCATACATATTCAAGTGCAGGAACATACACGGTTTGTCTTACTGCTTCCAACTCAATATGCGGTACATCGGAGTTTTTCTGCGATGATGTAAC
>Ga0136655_1000087_pt1 | contig 37977 bp, 34 predicted proteins | sample CPBDNA_2_FD_94863 | JGI IMG/M metagenome (GOLD analysis project Ga0136655, IMG submission 94863) | Freshwater to marine salinity gradient microbial communities from Chesapeake Bay, USA - CPBay_Spr_15_0.8_DNA (version 2) | ecosystem: Environmental > Aquatic > Marine > Coastal | place: USA... | reverse complement strand
GCGCTTGCTTTAATGCCTATAAAGAAAAACCAACTGTTCCTAGGACCAATAGGTGTCCAGTTAAAGCTCATATTAAAACTCTCTAAGTCCCGCTGAAATCTCAATGTGGTAAAAGAAATACCTTTATTAGCAAAATCATAACCTGTATTACCACCTATGGACCATCGTGGTGACAGTTCTAGATCACCGCTTACCATTAAACTTTGTTGGTTGATGGCATTTTGTCGCTGTGCGTTATTATAGGTCATCGTATAAGCAAAATTCAAATTCCATGGAATCTTGAATCGGTAACGGTCCTTATTGACATTGACATCTTGCTTTTCTGGTTTTTGATTTTCTTGGCGGCTGTAATCTACAGATTCACCAAAAAGATCATCAGTACGGCCACCATTTTGTTGGGTGCGCTCGTCAGATGCATCTTTGTCTTGATCACTGTCTTTTTCAAAGTCTTTGCTGCTCAATCTAAAACTGGTGCGGAAACCTGCACGTGTCAAACGCAACAGGCTACCGCCATTATTAATGTTAAAGGTATTGATGCGGTTGTTATTGTTATCGAGTGCATAAGGATCAAAGTTAGCATCTAGATTTAGATCTATATTTTTAGTAATTGGGATCACCCCTCGTATTTGTAAAGGACTCCAGTTCAAGGAATCACCAGCCAGGTTATAAGAGGTATTAAAGTTTAAACTTTTAAGAATTTGAATTTTCTTTAGATCTGTTTTTGTAGAGTCGCTATCCCTCACTTTTGCCTCTATGTTGTTTTGAACCCCTAAGTTAATGCTACTAGAAAAATTACGTCCTGGTGCACCAAATAATGTTCCATCAAAACGACTGTAAAACTGCTCTTCTCTCCCAGGAGCATCCAATCCTTGCTCTGTAACTAAGCGATCGTAATACTCCTCAAAACTAGGATTTGCCGAGTAACTTATATTAGGACGTATGATGTGTCTTATGGCTTGTACTTTAGATTCAGCATTCTTTGATTTCCAACTACCGTAAACGGTAGTTCCTACACTCGCTCCATAGCTATACGTGCGATACGCATCAAATCCTTTTATAGTATCTCGGACCGTTTCAAAAACACCACTTTCATTTTCTACAAGAGACTGTTTAAAGGTTTCAAAAACCCAATTCTCTTCATAGTTTCCATTAGCACTAAAGCTAAAATATCCTAGTTTAAAGTTGGTAGCTATAGGAATACTGTGTTTTAATCCCATGACAGCATTGTCAAACATTTTATCGGTAAAAAAATCTTCATCTGTTGTAGTAATGCGATTTTCTCCTCTTAAATTGTATTGAAGGTTGATGTTTTCTATCACTCCTTTTTTAGTTCCTTCTTTGGGAGCAAAAGGAAATATTCTGGAAACACTACCTTGAAGTGTAGGCAAGGTTAGGTTGACAGCATTTGTATTGGTGTTTTGATTATGGGTGACACTTGCGCTAAAGTTGACTTGAGGTTCCCCTGGAAAGGACTTAGAATAAGAGATGGAACTGCTCAAGTTGTTTACAAGTGTAGCGCTTTGATTGACCTGATTAAAAGACTGTCTAAAAAATTGACTACTTCCTAAATTTACACTTGCACTAAATCTAGAGCTTGGGTTGGATTTAGCATCCTGAGAATGTTGCCAGTTGATGTTATAACGAGAAGTTTGAGCAAAATCAGAAAATCCACGCTCGCTTTGCAGCTGGTTTTCAAATAAGAACCTCAAGCTGCCGTTGTATTTATAGCGCACGGTATAGTTGCTTTCGACTCGACTACCATAACTTCCATTGGTAAAATAATCTCCTAAAACAGTTAAATCCATATAATCGTTAACTGCAAAATAATAGCCACCATTTTGTAAGAAGTACCCTTGACTGTTGTTGTTACCAAATGAAGGAATAATGATACCGCTTTTACGTTCTTTGGTCATAGGAAAGTATGCAAATGGCAGTCCTAAAGGTGTTGGAACATCTGCTATATACATATTTACAAGTCCAGTAACAATCTTTTTGTTGGGGACAAACTTGATTTTACGTGCGAGAAAATAATACTCTGGGTTTTCTGGATTTTTAGAAGTAGTAAATCGAGCGTTTTGCATATAGAAAACAGAGTCATTTACCTTTTTTGTTGTTTCTGCAATGACATTGAATTCTCCTTGGGTGGTTCTAGAGTTAAATGTTAATGCTTTTTGTGAGTTTTTATTAAAAATTATAGAGTCTGGTTTTACTATATTAGCGCCTTGAGAGAATACGGGGCGTTGTGTGTAGCCTAAAGAATCTTTTACAATACCGTAGGCAAAAACATCACCTGTATTATTGTTAATAACGATTTTACCAGCCTCTATCGTAATGTCTCCGTAAATTATTTTTGCCTCGTTGTATAAGGTAATGGTGTTTCCTTTTCTATCAATACGTTTGTAATCCTTAGCACTAGATTCAATCCGGTATTCTAGGAACGCTTTTGGTTTTTTAACCGAGTCGTTCACTACGGAGTCTTTTGAAACCTCTGGAATTTTAATTACTTTTAATTTTAATGGTATTTCTTCCTGTTCTTCTTGGTCGGGCTTAGGTTGTTGCATTGGTATAGGAGTTCCTGTTTCTGGAAGATCCTGGGCCATAACAGACATGAAGCCTGTTAAAAACAGTAGGGATAAAATAATATGCTTAAAACGTAATTGCAATCTAGGTTATGCTATTTTTGTTAGTAGTAATGGTTTGGTTTTTAAAACGTCAAAACTACATATAAATTTGAAGCGTTTTTTAATAATTACGCTTTCGCGAAAGCGAACTAATCAACAACACCGACCCAACTTATAGTTTACATATGAAAACAAAGATATATTTCATAATTATACTTCTTGGTATTCCCATCGCATCCATAGCAAATATACCTATCGATTCTACAAAAACGACCGATAAAAAGGTTTTTACTGTAGTGCTTGATGCGGGACATGGAGGTAAGGACTCTGGCAAGTATGTAGCTCAAACTGCTGAAAAGGATATAGCTCTAAACGTGGTGAAGCTTTTAGGTCAACAATTGGAATCGCATACAGAGATAAAAGTAGTCTACACGCGTACTACAGATCAATTTTTAGAATTGTATCAACGAGCAGATATCGCAAATAATGCAAAAGCAGATCTATTTGTATCTGTTCATTGCAATGCTGCAGCTGCTACAGAAGCAAAAGGAAATGAAACTTGGGTATTGGGTATTCATAGAAATGCAGATAACCTAGAAGTCGTACAACGAGAAAATTCTGTGATTTTATTAGAAGAGAATTACGAAGAGAAATATGTAGGTTTTGATCCTAATGACCCGTCTAGCTTTGCGACCAATCTCATGATACAAGAAGAGTACTTAGATAACAGTATTGAAATGGGTGCCAATGTACAGGATAGGTTTCAAAACCAACTGAATCGTAAAAATCGCGGTGTAAAACAAGCGGGATTTGCCGTTTTAAGACTTTCTTATATGCCCAGTGTATTGATAGAAACCGGTTTTCTAACCAATAAAGAAGAGCGTGCGTTTTTAAGAAGTACTTCTGGTCAAAAAAAAGTAGCCAATTCCATTTATGCAGCAGTATTAGATTATCAAAAGAATAGGGATGTCAATCTTTTTGAAGTGGAACAGGTACGGAGGGAATTAACAGGCCCATCAGTATCGGGGAATAAGCCTGTTTATAAAGTACAAATAAGTGCAAGTAGTAATAAATTAGAGGCACAAGCTTATAACTTTAAAAGCTTGCCTGAAATTTCTAGAGAAAAAGAAGGTTCCCTATATAGGTATTTCACGGGTCATGTGTATTCTTTACAAGAAGCGTCTGATTTAAGAAAAAAGGCTATTGCAAAAGGCTACACCTCTGCATTTATAGTAGTTTATGAAAAAGGAGAACGCCGAAGGCTTTAATAAATCCTAAAAAAATGTTAGCCTTTTTAAAAATAGCTTGTCTTATATTTACAGATTCAATTACGTCAGTATTATGAAATTTTCAAAAGAAATCAAGGTCGGTATTTTAACAATAGGGGCCATAGCGCTGTTCATTTTTGGATATCAATATTTAAAAGGGCGCAATTTTTTGAAAAGTGACAGGTCGTACTACGCGGTTTATGATAATGTAGAAGGACTGACTTCTTCAGCACCTGTTACCATCAATGGGTTACGAGTAGGGAATATAGATAACATCGATTTTTTGGATAGATCTGGAAGATTATTGGTTAAATTTCATGTAGATGAGTCGTTTAGTTTCTCTTCAGAAAGTGTCGCATCGGTTTACAGTACTAGTTTGATAGGAGGAAAGGCACTGGCTATAGTGCCTAATTATGAAAGCGCTGCTAGACCAGCAGAACCCGGAGACACTTTAGCATCTCATACAGACAACGGTATTCAAGGAAAAGTCATGGATGAGTTCATCCCTCTAAAAGATAAGATTGAGCACATGGTAGTTAGTGCAGACTCTGTTTTAACTGCTGTGAATCAAACCTTGAGTCCTAAAACCCGACTTGCTATTACGAACAGTTTAGATGAGGTGAGTAGAACCTTAGCCGAAATAAGAGGCCTCTCCAAAAGTGCAAAGCTACTCCTTACCGATAATAAAGTACAGCTAGACAGAACAATTAGGAACTTAGATACTACTACTGAAAACTTTGCTGCAATATCAGATACTTTAGCTCGAATTGAAATTTCAGGAACAGTGAAAGAATTACAAGATGCTGTCGCTAAATTTAATATTGTGTTAGGTGATATAGCTTCAGGTAAAGGAAGTCTTGGGAAACTAATGACAGACGACTCCCTGTACAACAATTTAGAAAGAACCACCAGGCAAGCAGAAATGTTGATGCAGGACATTAAACTTAATCCTAAGCGATATGTACATTTTTCTATTTTTGGAAAAAAGGCAGGAGAATACGAAAAACCAGAAGATAGAGACCAATAATTACTTATGGAATACCTACCTAATATCATATTTGTTTTACTACTCCTTGCAGGAGTAGGTTACTTTGCTAGTAACATCAAAAAGATGATACGCAATATTCAACTTGGAAAAAAAGTAGATCGCTCCGATCGTAAAGGAGAACGTTTTGCCCAAATGGCGCGCATTGCGTTGGGGCAATCAAAAATGGTGAGACGTCCTATTGCGGGTTTCTTGCACGTGATAGTTTACGTAGGTTTTGTAATCATTAATATTGAAGTATTTGAAATCATTATTGATGGTATTACTGGACAACACAGAATTTTTGCTCCTTATTTAGGAGGTGTTTACGATGTGTTGATCGCTATATTTGAGATTCTTGCATTTCTGGTTGTAGCCACAGTTGTTATTTTTTGGCTGCGTAGAAATGTAATGAATATCAAGCGGTTGATGATGGGTGAGCTCAAAGGTTGGCCTAAAAACGACGCCAACTATATTCTTTATTTTGAAGTTGTATTGATGACTTTGTTCTTAACCATGAATGCGGCAGATCTCAGCATTCAAGAAGGCGTAATGGCAGGTCGATTTACTAGTGAAGCAGCTACACATTATGTCAATGCGGGTAGTTTTCCCATCAGCGGATTTATTGCACCCTTATTTGATGGAATGAGCTTTGAAAGCTTACTAATTATAGAAAGAACCTGTTGGTGGTTGCACATTGCGGGAATTTTGATCTTCTTAAATTATTTATATTGGTCCAAACACCTGCATATTATGTTGGCGTTCCCTAATGTATATTTTGCAAAGTTGACTCCTAAAGGACAGTTTACTAATATGGCTGCTGTTACTAAAGAAGTAAAAATGATGATGGATCCAAATGCAGATCCATTTGCTGCGTCAGATCCTAATGACGCAGATGAAGTTCCTGCCGCACTAGGAGCAAATGATATTTTTGATTTAGATCAAGTACAACTGCTTAACGCCTATACTTGTACAGAATGTGGACGTTGTACTTCTGAATGTCCAGCAAACATTACAGGTAAAAAATTGAGCCCACGTAAAATAATGATGGATACCCGTGATCGATTGGAAGAGGTGGGAGCGGTGATCAACAAAGAGGGAGTATGGAACGATGATGGAAAGACCTTGCTCAATGATTATATCACCACCGAAGAGCTTTGGGCTTGTACAACATGTAATGCTTGTGTTGAAGCTTGTCCCATAGGAATCGATCCCTTGAGTATTATCATAGAAATGAGAAGGTATCTAGTGTTAGAGAACAGTGCTGCACCTAGTGAATTAAACGTTACTATGAGTAATATAGAAAACAATGGAGCACCGTGGCCTTATAATCAAATGGACCGCCTTAATTGGGTAAACGAATAAATATGAGTAAAGAACAGTTTCAGGAAGCCCTGAATAGAGATGGATCCCTGGCAAGTCCAGTACTTCCAGAAGGAGTGAAAAATTATTTAATAGATATTGATGGAACCATCACAGAAGATGTGCCTAACGAAGAGCCGGAGAGAATGGCTACTTGTGCACCCTTTCCAGATGCGTTAATAACGCTCAATGAATGGTATGATCAAGGACACGTTATTTGTTTCTTTACCTCTAGAACTGAGGAGCACCGTCAGGTTACTGAAGACTGGTTGAATAAACACGGTTTTAAATTTCACAGCTTGTTAATGGGTAAACCTAGAGGTGGAAATTACCATTGGATCGATAACCACATGGTAAGAGCAACGCGATATACAGGCGAATTCACTCATCTAGTAGAGAAGGAAGTAACTATAGAGGTTTTTAAGAACCATAAATAGTTGTGTTGTTTCGTTTTCGCGAAAGCGGAACAACAACAGTAACAATTTACAAAGAATAACAATTCTAAATTCTTTAAACGGATTCTCAATTATTAAGATATGAGTAACAATCTAGTAGTACCAACAGCGGCAGAATTTATCGCACTAGGCAAACAGCCAGAAGTGTTGTTTTGGGTAGGATGCAGTGGTAGTTTTGACGACAGAGCAAAGAAAATCACCAAAGCTTTTGTAAAGTTATTAAATAAAGCTGGAGTAGAATTTGCAGTGTTAGGAGCAGAAGAGAGTTGTTCGGGTGACCCTGCAAAAAGAGCTGGAAATGAATTTCTTTTCCAGATGCAAGCGATGATGAACATAGAAGTCTTAAACGGCTATGAGATCAAAAAAATCGTTACGGCCTGTCCTCACTGTTTTAATACTCTTAAAAATGAGTATCCAGAATTGGGTGGAAACTATGAAGTGATTCATCATACCTCATTTCTTAAGGACTTAATTTCTACTGGTCGCCTTACGATTGAAGGAGGGAAATTTAAAGGAAAGAAAATTACTTATCACGATCCTTGTTATTTAGGACGTGCTAATGATATTTATGAGGCTCCAAGGGAGTTGATAGAAAAGCTAGATGCCGCATTGATTGAAATGAAACGCAGCCGGCGTAACGGACTGTGTTGTGGAGCTGGGGGCGCGCAAATGTTTAAAGAACCAGAGCCAGGAAATAAAGACATCAATATCGAGCGCACGGATGAGGCTATAGATACAGGTGCTGATATTATTGCTGCTGGATGTCCCTTCTGTAATACCATGATGACCGATGGTATAAAAGCTGCCGAAAAAGAAGGTAAAGTAGAAGTGATGGATATCGCAGAATTAATAGCAAGCGCAAACGATTTATAATGAAGGTGGCACCCATTCTAATAGTAATATTGTTGACGACAGTAGCTGTAAACGCACAACAGTTCAATGAAAAAGCGGTCAAAGAACTAGCAGAGAAAGTCTGTGAATGTATACCAACTAAAGAAGGTATAGCGACTAGAGAAAAGGCAGAGACGGAATTAGGATCTGGTATGCTTCAAGCCTATTCTTCTAATCAGACGTATTTTGATGGTAAAGGGGGCAATTTCCACGATGCAAAAAATGTCGAGAAATTAGGAGAGCAAGTAGGTATTCAATTCGCAGGGTCTTGCCCAGAGCCTATTTCTCTTTTTATGTTGTTTGCTAATGATATTGAAGAAATGGAAATGGAAGAGGAGCGTCTTGTTATTATTGATACCATAGTAAAGGTTGAAGATAAAAAAATCAAATCTTTCGAAATCAAAGATGAAGATGGTCGCAAACCTAATCTATTATGGCTTACCTATGTAGATAACGATGAGTTGATAGAAGATGCAGTTAAAGGTAAGACGACTTATATTTTACAGCAATGGAATTAGATAGTTACGATCCGCGTATAGGCGAATATAGAAATATGTTAGTTATCGATAGGGTAGACACCAAGTAAACGTATTGAAACAACAACCTGATTATAAAAGTATTGTGCTATCTGGCTCCTTAGGAGGGCTGGTATATGCGATTATCATGTCCATTTTCTATCAGTTTACTGGAGATGAAGGATTTAGTATCATCAAGTTTGCTGTAGACTTTTTAATGTTTGGTCTTTTGGTAGCTGGAATTATATGGTGGTCGATGCGTAAAGAGAGTAAGGACAAAGGGAAATGAGTGTATTTGAGTTTAAAAAAGCCCCTGTTAAAATGAGACTAGTTTATGCTTTCATAAGCGCTATTGTAACGACTTTTCTTTGTTATATTTTTTTTACAGTCTTTGATATGGCAGACTATGGTTGGTGCTATTACCTGTTCTTCTTAGCCTTTATGTTGATATTCGGTTTTTTTAGTGCTGGATATATAGTTAAGAAGACGAAGGGTAAATAATTTTAATACATAAATTAGGATCGTCTCATTCCTTAAAAACTTGTTTGATTAAAAAAAAGGCCGCTTTAAAACTAGAATAATTACGGTCTAGTGATGTTTTTTATTTAATCAGCCTTGTTTTTGATTTGTCCTAATTAGGAATTGATTAGTATGCTTTTTTCTTTTTAGGGATACTGATAAAAAAGGAAGTTAATTTATGTACAAAAATCAAAAAAATCTATTGTTTAAATTATATAATAAAGTCTTAATTCACTTAATTTGGAAGATACTAATAGGTATAAGTGTTTTCCAAGCTACAAGAATGATTAAAAGAGACTTTTAGTAGTACTAAAATTTACATTCCAACTCATCTGCTTTGATTTTTTGATATCAATGGCATTTAGAAATAAAGACAAAAAAATAAATTATGCACGCAAATTTTAAAGACCTTCCAGACGATTCTAGAATATGGATTTACCAAGCAAATAGGCCGTTTACTACAGATGAGATCAATGAGTTAAAACCTCAAATGGATAATTTTTTACAAAAATGGACCGCTCATGGAATGAATCTTAAAGCAGGAGTGGATTATCCATACAATCGTTTTATAGTTATTGGTCTAGATCAATCAGAGGCAGGGGCAACAGGGTGTTCCATAGATTCTTGTGTTCGTTTTATTCAGTCTATTGAGAAAGCATTTCGCATTGATTTGATGGACAAAATGAATGTGACCTTTAAAAACGGTCCCTACCTTGCTCATAAAGAATTGGCCGAATTTAAAAAAATGGCAAAAGCAAAATCAGTCTCCCCCAACACCATTGTTTTCAATAACTTGGTTGAAACAGTAGGAGAGTATAAAGAACACTGGGAAGTGCCTGCAAGTGAAAGCTGGCATTCTAGGTTTTTCTAGAATATTTAAGTAAAAAACAGTTCAAAACCAGCTTACTTTTAGGCCGGTTTTTTATGTCAGCCTTTGGTTTTTCGGTATCTTTCGATCAAGATCAAGAAGCTCGCAATAGGCTACCTATTTATATTTCTGTTTCGTCAAAAGAAGCTAGCAATCATTTGATATGGAAATAGTTCTTGATTTCTGATTGAAAACATTGGATCGATGATATGAAATTAAACTATACTTCATGGCTTGTATTCGTGCTCGCTTTCGCGAAAGCGTACACATTACAAGCACAACTAACCACAAACCAACCTCTCGTTGCTACCGATTCTATCGAACAGATGCAATGGGTAGATAGCGTGTACCAAAGCCTTTCTCAAGAAGAAAAGATAGGGCAGCTATTTATGGTAGACCTTTTTTCCAATAAAGGAAAAGCACATGCTGACCAGGTACGCAAATTGGTGGAAACATATAAGATAGGTGGCATCATTTTCTCAAAAGGAGGGCCAGTCCAACAAGCTCATTTAACTAATGAGTTGCAAGCCAAATCCAAAATACCTCTATTGATCGCCATGGATGCCGAGTGGGGTCTCGCCATGAGACTGGACAGCACGTATGCATTTCCATGGAACATGACTCTAGGAGCAACTCCTGGAACAAGATCCGCTTATGAGGTAGGAAAAAGAATTGGTGAACATTGCAAAAGACTAGGAGTGCATATTAATTTTGCTCCAGTAGTAGATATCAACACCAATTCCAAGAACCCTATTATCGGAAATAGAAGCTTTGGGGAAGACATGAATAAGGTGACCGACAAAGCCAGTGCTTTTATGAATGGTATGCAGCGTACAGGAACACTGGCTTGTGCAAAGCATTTTCCTGGCCATGGAGATACAGATCAAGACAGTCACAAAACCTTACCAACAGTAGATTTTAGTGCAGCACGTATCGATAGCGTGGAATTAACTCCTTATAGAAAGTTGATTGATCAAGGAATGGCGAGTGTTATGGTGGCGCATTTAAATATTCCAAGTCTGGAACCCAGGTCCGGTTACCCGACAAGTATCAGTGAAAAAGTAGTCACCGATTTATTAAAAACAAAGCTAGGTTTTAATGGATTGATCTTTACGGATGCCTTGAATATGAAAGGGGCGAGTAACTTTAGTGCCCCAGGAGAAATAGATTTACAAGCCTTTAAAGCGGGTAATGATGTGCTATTGATTTCTGAAGATGTACCTAAATCTATAGATAAAATTGTTGCTGCCATGCAAGCAGGTGATATTACCGAAGGGCGATTAGCGCATTCTGTAAAAAAAATCTTGATGGCCAAGTACATTGTAGGCCTTCATCAATACAAACCCGTGGTTATTCCGAACCTTATAACGGATTTAAACACGGAACAAGACGAGGTGGTTTATGAAAACGCAATTTCTAAAGCCATCACTGTTGTAAGGAATCAGAACACTGTTTTACCTATCGCTCATTTAGAAACAAAGAAAATCGCTTATGTAGCACTGGGTGATGCCTCTGGAGAGGTTTTTTATAATGAGCTTAATAAGTATGCCAAAGTAGATAAGATTGAAGCAGATAATCTGGATGTATTGCTTCAAATGCTAAAAAAATACAATACAGTTATCGTAGGATTGCATAGGGGTAATGAGAATCCATGGAAATCTTATCAATTGAATGAACGCGAGTTGACTTGGTTGTATGAGATAGCACGGAAGCATCGCATTATTTTTGATGGTTTTGTAAGTCCCTATATGCTAGCTCAGATCAAGACGGTAAAGAATTTTGAAGGAATCATTATGTCTTATCAAAATAGTGAGTGGAGTCAACAGGTGAGCGCACAACTCATTTTTGGTGGTAGAGATGCAGAAGGTACCTTACCAGTAAGCGCTGGTTTGTTTCAAGTGAATGAAGGTATAGCGGTTAAAAATATAAAACGTCTTTCTTATGGTAATGATCCCTCTAGTGTAGGTTTGGACTCTAGAGTACTTGCAAAAATAGATAGTATTGCAAATTATACGATCAACAAAAAAGGTGCTCCCGGAATGCAAATTCTAGTAGCACGACACGGGAAAGTGGTTTTAGACAAGACCTATGGTTATCATACCTATGATAAAAAAGATCCAGTCACCTCTAGTGATCTTTACGATATTGCCTCTGTTACAAAGATTCTATCGACCCTTCCGCTAGTTATGGAGCTGGAAGAAAAAAATGTGATCTCTATAGATGATGTTATTTCTAAATTAGACGCAGACTTAAAGAGCACTAATAAAGAGCAAATAACAGTAAAGCAAATGCTGTCCCATTATGCTAGGTTAACGCCATGGATTCCATTTTATAGCTATACGCTGGACTCTTTAACCCATCAACCGTTGTCACAATATTACAGCAACGGATCTAAAGCAAATTACAGAACTCAAGTAGCCGACAAGTTGTTTATTAATACGATGGCCCAAGACACTATATTTAATCGAATTTTAAACAGTGAATTAATAGAAGACCTCGAATACAAATACAGCGACCTTCCGTATTATTTATTAAAAAAATATATAGAAAATCACTTCCGTAATAACCTAGATGAACTCACGCAAGATCACTTTTATAAAAGCTTAGGAATGAACCGCACGGGTTACTTACCTCGTAAAAAATTCCCTGTTTCTCAGATCATCCCTACGGAAAATGATACCACTTTTAGAAAACAGTTGATTCATGGTTATGTGCACGATCAAGGTGCAGCGATGCAAGGCGGAATAGGCGGCCATGCCGGTTTATTTTCAAATGCAAATGACATAGCAAAGATGATGCAAATGTATCTCCAGGGCGGTACTTATGGCGGCCGACAATACTTCAAGCCAGAGACGATAGACAAGTTCAATACCTGCTATTTTTGTGAAAGTGACGTAAGACGAGGCGTAGGATTTGATAAACCACAGTTAGAAGAAGAAGGTCCTACCTGTGGTTGTGTGAGTAAAAGAAGTTTTGGACATAGTGGCTTTACCGGTGCTTATACTTGGGCAGATCCAGAAGAAGAAATAGTATATGTCTTTTTGTCCAATAGAATATATCCTGATGCGGGCAATAGATTTCTCATTGACAAAAATATCAGAACAGATATACAGCAACTTATCTATGACTCCATCATCGACTAAAAATTGAATTAATGAAACTAGCTATAGTATGTTATCCTACCTTCGGTGGTAGTGGAGTAGTTGCTACCATGTTGGGCACAGCACTTGCTGAACGGGGCCATGAAGTACATTTTGTGACCTATAAACAACCGGTAAGACTAGATTTGCTCTCAAAGAATATTTTTTTTCATGAAGTAAACGTTGAGGAATATCCGTTGTTTCATTACCAGCCATACGAGTTAGCCCTTTCTAGTAAATTAGTAAATGTGGTCCAGGAATACGGGATTGAACTTTTGCATGTTCATTATGCAATTCCACATGCCTATGCGGGTTATATGGCGCAACAAATGTTAAAAGATCAAGGGATTAGATTGCCTATGGTTACTACTTTGCACGGTACGGATATTACATTGGTAGGAAACCATCCTGTTTATAAACCGGCAGTTACTTTCAGTATCAATAATAGCGATGTGGTGACTTCTGTTTCAGCTAGTTTAAAACGGGATACTATAGCGCTTTTTGATAGTGCCAAGCAAATCGAGGTGGTTCCTAATTTTATTGATATGTCGTTGTATAAAACAGAGTTCAAAGATTGTGATCGAACGATCATGGCATTTCCTCAAGAACGCATCATTACCCATATAAGTAATATGCGGCCTGTGAAACGCCTTTTAGATGTAGTGAAAATTTTTGAAATAGTTGAGAAACAGCTACCGGCTATATTAATTATGGTAGGAGATGGTCCAGAACGATTCGTAGCAGAGGAATATGCCATTAAAGCGGGTTTAAAATTGAAGGTCAAATGGGTTGGCAACAGTACAGAAATCGATCGCATTCTCTGTTTTTCAGACTTGTTTTTATTGCCTTCTGAGAAAGAAAGCTTTGGTCTTGCTGCTTTAGAGGCTATGGCAAATCGCACTCCAGTGATCTCCACAAATACTGGGGGATTGCCAGAGGTGAATGAAGATGGTGTTTCAGGTTACATAAGTGATGTAGGCAACATTGAAGAAATGGCAGCAAATGCTTTGAAGATCTTAAAAGATGATCAAGTCCTAAATCATTTTAAGAATGCCGCTTTCGCGAAAGCAGAACAATACGACATACTAAAAATTATACCCCAATATGAAAAATTGTATCATTCGGTGCTTGCTAGCACTAAGTATTTGTAGTTTCAACTCGTGTTGTAGTAAAATGGAAAGGGCAACTCAGACCCAACCACCCCTTTCCGAAAACTTTGAGATTCTTATCAATGATAGCAATAGTAATATCTTGGAAGAGAAGTCAATGATTATTGACAACGAAGAAAAGCTAAAAGAATTTTACGAAATTCTCAATGCAACTCGATCCCCAGGTTTTAAAATTCCAAAGGTAGACTTTAACACGCAATCAGTAATTGTGGTAGCTATGGGACAACAGAATACGGGTGGGTATAGCATTTCATCTCCTAGTTATAATTTAAAACAGGGTGTGTATGAATTTTATTTCTCAAGACCTTTGACAAATACACCAGTCACTATGAGTATGACTACTCCAGGAATAGTAGTCGTAGCAAATCAGCCAGCATCTGAAATTAGTATTAAAGTAACTAAGAGATCAACCAAATATGGCGACCATTTCTGATTGCCATTCTTTTTTGATAAATAGATAATCTAGAATTGGTACCTGATACCTAACGCGATATCCAGATCATTTCCATCTCTAAAGTCTCCAAAATTGAATTCTGGTCTAATGTCTAGAGAAAGCAATAAAGGAATGTCAAAATGGTAGTCTATACCTACTTGTCCTGCGGCAAAGAAAAAAGTTTCTGAGTCGTTATTAAAACGTTCTCTTCCGGGAAAATCAGCATCTAAATTACTGCTTCCTAATCCACCACCAGCACCAGCGTACCAGTTAACACTACCTTCTAGATTCCATATCCATTGATAAATTCCAGTGGCTTTAAATCCGTCAAAGTGTTTCCCACTTTCATAACCCAAATCCAGTTCCAATCTATTGTTAGCTCCTAAGTCTCGTTGGTATGATATTTCCGTACCAAAACCACTTCCACCTCCCGTTCTAATACCAATGGCATTTTTTGAAATTTCTTGTGCATTTGATGACGCAATACCTCCTAGCAATACAAGTAAAGTAACCACTATCTTTTTCATAATTTAATTATTTTACTGTAAAACTGACGCTAATCATCGATGATAGGTATTTTATAGTGTTAAGATTAGATTAATGTCTTAAGAAATACAGATAGAAAGGTTCTTTTATTAAAAATTGTCACATCTTTTCTTTACCTATTACTGCCTATGGTTATTTATAAAACCCTGTATTAAAGTGGTTGCTATTGATAAAGTTTTATTTATGAGTAGTTCTTGTTTTACTGCTCTAATAGCCTACTTAAATGCAATGGTTGATGGCTTAGCCTTTTAAATCGGAATATCCTCCTTCATTGCTATGTTCCTTTTTTTCTGCTTTTGTTGGAGATCAATTTTATAAAGTGGTTCTCATTTTAACTGAAGCTTAAAAACACAGATGGTGTATGCTATACTTAAGTTAAAGCTCGTTACTAGGGGTCTCTTTGCTATCTTCCATTAAAAAAGCTTTAAGAAAAGCATCTAAATCCCCGTTAAGAACGGCATCAGTATTACCGGTTTCATGACCAGTTCGCACATCTTTGATTAGTTTATAAGGATGCAATACGTAATTGCGTATTTGAGAACCCCATTCTATTTTCATCTTACCAGCTTCTATTTCTTTTCGAGCTGCGTTGCGTTTTTGTAATTCAATTTCAAAAAGCTGTGATTTTAACATCTGCATGGCTTTTTCTCTGTTTTCTAGCTGGGAACGCGTTTCAGAATTGTGAATCACGATACCCGATGGATGGTGAGTTAGTATGGCCTTAGTCTCTACTTTATTGACGTTTTGACCACCAGCACCACTGGATCTGGCAAATTCCCAATTAATATCTGCTGGGTTGATATCTATTTCTATGGTATCATCTGCAAGCGGATACACATATACAGAGGCAAAAGAAGTATGACGTTTTGCATTAGAATCGAATGGAGAGATGCGCACCAGTCGGTGAACTCCATTTTCACCTTTTAACCATCCAAAACTATAATCTCCTTCCAATTCAAGAGTAACTGTTTTTATTCCGGCCACATCTCCTGATTGAAAGTTGAGTTCTTTGACTTTATAACCATTCTTTTCGGCCCACATCATGTACATCCTCATCAGCATTTCGGCCCAATCGCAGGATTCGGTGCCACCAGCTCCAGCAGTGATTTGAAGTACAGCACTCATATCATCACCTTCATTAGAAAGCATGTTTTTAAATTCTAGTTTTTCAATCAGATCGTTTGCGGCCTTATACTTTACTATAACATCTTCTTCATTAGCCTCGTCTTCCTTGAAAAACTCAAAGAGCACTTCCAGATCTTCCGTAAGGGTTACGGCTGTGGCGTAATCTGTTGTCCATTGCTTCTTGTTACGCAGTAGTTTCATGATCACTTCTGCATCTTTAGGCTTATTCCAGAAGTCTGGAGAAAAGGTTTTTTCTTCTAGATTAGTGATTTCAATTTGCTTGGTATCAATCTGTAAATAATCCTTTAGTTTGTGGACGCGTTCTTGTAATTCTTTAACCTGTTCGGCAGTAATCATAGTGTCATTTTCAACTACTGCAAAAATAGAATTAAATTAGTTGCTTTTATCCATGCTTGTGTGTGGGATAGATATTATTTTTATATTGCTTTTAGGTGTTCCGCTTTCGCGAAAGCGGAGCACCTAAAAGCTTTACCGCTCCTGCTCGAAGTGAGCAGGTAGCAAGTCCTAACAACAAAAAACATCAATGATAGATTTAAGAAGTGATACAGTAACAAAACCTTCCAAAGGAATGCTAGAGGCTATGTTTCAAGCAGAAGTAGGGGATGACGTTTATAAAGAAGACCCAACGGTAAACGAGTTAGAAAGGCGAGTTGCAGCACTATTTGGGATGGATGATGCCTTGTTTTTCCCAACCGGAAGTATGGCCAATCAAGCGGCAATTAAAATGCATACACAACCTGGGGAGCAGTTGATATGTGATAAATATGCGCATGTCTATAATTATGAAGGAGGTGGTGTTTCTTTCAATAGTGGTGTTTCTTGTAAATTATTAGATGGATCAAGAGGTATGGTAACGGCTGCTCAAGTTGAGGTAGCGATCAATCCGCCAGATTTTTACCACAGTCCATTGACTTCTTTAGTATGTTTGGAAAACACCACTAATAAAGGCGGTGGTGCTTGTTACGACTTTCAAACCTTTCAAGAAATCAAAGCCGTTTGTCTAAAGCACGGTCTGGGATTGCATCTGGATGGAGCGCGTTTATGGAATGCGCTAGTGGCCACTGGACAAAACCCTAAAGAATATGGAGAAATCTTTGATACCATTTCCGTCTGTTTTTCTAAAGGAATGGGAACACCACTAGGTACCGTACTTACTGGTAAAAAAGAGATCATGAAAAAGGCCATGCGAGTGCGTAAGGTGCTGGGTGGGGGTATGCGACAAATAGGCTTTATGGCCGCTGCAGCAAATTATGCGCTGGAACATAATTTTGATCGATTGGCAGAAGATCACCTAAGGGCTCAAGAACTAGGTGACCTACTTGCCTCGCTTGATTATGTAGTAAAAGTAGAACCGGTAGAGACCAATATCGTCATCTTTGAAGTGAAAGACGAGAAGGCCGTAATGGATTACTGTGCTTCAATAAACCTGATCATTAGCAATATGGGACAAGGCAAATTGAGATTGGTCACTCATTTGGATTATACGCAAGAAAATCATTTGTTGGTTCTTCAGTTTTTTAGAGATTTTAAAAGCTGGTAGTTGTCAAATGTGTTCTTTTTAACAGCCCAATGTTTAAGTATTAAGAGGTAAAGTTAGGATGGTATTAATGGGAAGGCCTTAAAAAGGCGCTCTGAGGGTTGTAAAAAGGAATTGATTTAATCACAGGATAAGTAATCATTGAACTGTTTTTAGAAACGGAATCAGGTATCTAATTTGGTGACTTTATAATTCTAGCCTGCGTTCTTCTACATGATTTTTTAAATCCTTAAAAAAGATTCTAAAATGCTTTTCTAGTTCTTGGTAGTATTTGAGTAACTCAATAGGAGCAAAGTTCATGTTACTTTTTCCTTTGGTACGATGATTCATTTGTTCAAAAATCCTTGAAATACCTTCTACGGTTGCATAATTATACAGCCAATTTTGCTCTATCATATAAGGTAAAAACCTTTGGACCCGCTCGGGTAATATATCGTGCTGCTCTTGTAGGTCTTTATAAAATCCTTGTACGTAATCTGACAAAGGCTTTTCGTGAAAATCAGCCCAGTTTGCAGCAAGGAAGTGATCGTAGTACATATCTACAATAACACCGCTCCAGTGTCCGTATTCTATTCTGATCAGGTCTTTGCTTTTTCTGACCACAGGATGTGTATCGGTAAAAGTATCAATATGGCGGTGGAGTATGATTCCTTGTGCCACACGTATAGGAAACCTACTGAAGTCTTTTCCTTTAACAGCATCTGCTATAAAATTACCGATTCTCAATTCTTTGTCTTCTTTTGAAAGGTAAATGTGAGCGAGATAATTCATAAGAGCTTGGAGTAATAATTTTTAGAAAGACTACTTTTGCTTCAAATGTAAACCAATAATTAATGACTCTTATAAAATCTATTTCAGGAATACGTGGAACCATAGGCGGGACACCAGGTGATAATCTAACTCCTTTAGACGCGGTTAAGTTTGCCAGTGCCTATGCCATTTGGATCAAAGAAAACTCTGGAAAAGAGGCTCCTAAAGTAGTTATAGGAAGGGATGCACGATTAAGCGGTTCTATGATTCAATCTTTGGTACAAAACACCTTAATAGGTATGGGGTGTCATATTATAGATTTAGGGCTGAGTACTACTCCTACCGTAGAACTTGCAGTTCCCAATGAACAAGCCGATGGTGGAATCATTCTTACCGCTAGTCATAACCCTAAGCAATGGAACGCTCTGAAATTATTGAATAATAAAGGAGAATTTCTAGATGGAGCAGAAGGGCAAAAGATTTTGGACAGTGCTGATCAAGAGGATTTCCATTACGCTGAGGTGGATGATTTAGGAACAGTTCAAATTATAGAAGATTATATGGACCAGCACATTCAAATGGTACTGGATCTGGAAGTTATTCAAATAGATGCCATAAAAGCGGCTGGTTTTAAAGTGGTTGTAGATGGTGTTAACAGCACTGGAGGTATAGCTATTCCTGCTTTATGTAAAGCATTAGGAGTAGAAGTAGTAGAACTGTACTGCGATCCAACAGGGCATTTTCCACATAATCCAGAGCCACTTAAAGAGCACTTAGGAGATTTATGTGAGGCAGTTAAAAAACACCAAGCGCATTTTGGGATTACTGTAGATCCAGATGTAGATCGACTGGCATTTGTAGATGAAACAGGAGAAATGTTTGGAGAAGAATATACCTTAGTCGCTTGTGCAGATTATATATTAGGCCACAAAAAAGGGAATACGGTTTCTAACCTTTCCTCTTCAAGAGCTTTACGTGACGTGACTGAAAAGCACGGGGGTACTTACTACGCAGCAGCAGTAGGTGAAGTGAATGTGGTGCATAAAATGAAAGAAAAAAATGCAGTGATAGGCGGAGAAGGAAACGGAGGTATTATATATCCTGAATCCCACTACGGTAGAGACGCATTAGTAGGTGTGGCCATGTTTCTTTCTTTACTTACTGAAAAGAAAATGAAAGTAAGCGAGTTGAGAGCCAGTTACCCTGCTTACTTTATGAGCAAGAAAAAAGTTCAGTTGGTGAAAGGCATGCCAGTAGACGCCATTCTTGAAGATATTCATGCGAAATACCTATCCGAAGAAGTGACCAGTATAGACGGTATTAAAATTGATTTTGCTGACCATTGGGTACACATGAGAAAATCCAATACAGAGCCTATCATACGTATCTATACCGAGGCTTCGACACAACAACTAGCAGATGCACTAGCTGATCGTTTTATTGCTGAACTCGAGGAGATAGCTCAACGGCATGCTTAGTATTTTCTAAAGTAGACTTCCACCGTTTATGAGACCATAAATAATATTCTGGCTGTTTGATGATTTGTTCTTCAAGCAGTTGAAAGAAGGTGTCGGTTATCTGCCAGTCCTTTGTTTCTGCACCATTTGTTGTAATATTGACAAATTCTGTTTCGTAATAGCCTCGTTTTACTTTAGTGACCCTAAGAAACACTACTGCTGTTTGGTGTTCTCTTGCAATGCGTTCGGCGCCTTTAAACACAGCACTGGGTACGTTAAAAAAGTTAGTGAAATACTGAGCACGTCCCGCCATAGGAGATTGATCTGCTACTAGTGCAAATAAAGCTGCTTCTTTTTCTGCAGATTCTTTCATTGCGGCGGTGGCTTCTTTCATTGCGACCAATTCACTATTGAATTTTTTTCTAATGTTGACGATTAAAGTATTCCACCTTTTATTTTTCAAAGGCTTATAGATAGCATAGACCTTGTAGTCTAAAACCTCATCGAGGACCATGGTCCATTCATAACTTGCTTGATGACCGAACATGACGATAAGGGGGCGTTTCGCTTTCGCGAAAGCGTTTACTGTTTCAGGGTTCTTGCAAAGAAATCTTTTTTTCATCGACATTTTGCTCATTCCCATAGACTTAATCATCTCAATAAAAATATCGCAAAAGTGTTGGGTGCTTTTTTTAGCTAATCGTGTAATTTCCTTTTCGTCTTTGTTGGGGAAAGCAATTCTTAAATTGTTTTTAATGATCTCTTTACGATAACCGATGATGTAATAAGTAATAAAATAAAAGAAATCACTTAACACATAAACAATTGGAAAAGGCAATCGCGAAATGATCCAAAGAATAGGATATATAAGATAAAAACCAACTGCCTTCATGTACTAATTTTAAGCAAATATACTATCTTGTCAGTTATAAATTCATTCATGTACCAACTAGATATTGTCACTATTGTTATTATAGTGGCCAACCTGATTATAAGCTTTAAAGGGTTTCAAGATTATGCGTTTAAAAGTAAATACCTTTTTAATATAGCCGGAATTCAACGCGGCGAACAATGGCGTTTTTTCACCAGTGGTTTTCTTCATGCAGATCAGCGACATTTGTTCTTTAATATGTTGACACTGTTCTTTTTTTCTCATGTAGTGGTAAGTAAGCTGGGAGACCTAAGTTATCTTATTATTTACTTGGTCAGCTTATTAGCTGGAAATTTGTTAAGCTATCTTTTTCATAAGGACGAGTACCAGTATAGTGCACTAGGAGCAAGTGGCGCTGTTTCCGGAATTATTTACAGTGCTATTTTATTAGATCCTTCCATGAGGATCTATTTTGGTATTCCGGGATTTGTATTTGGAATAGGTTATTTGATCTATTCTTTTTATGGAATGAAGAGACTTAATGACAACATAGGCCATGACGCCCATTTTGGTGGAGCGGTGGCTGGAATTTTGGTAACTTTAATCTATAATTTTGATCTGATTTATACCAATACCCTGACCGTAGCGGCTTTAACAGCCACAATAGTAGTGTTGTTTGTATTGATGAAGTTTTTAAAAAAATGATTTTACTAAGATTCCCTTAGTAATTCTTCAAGTTTGCGGTGCAACTCTTGTCCACGCAAATTAGTTGCTATAATGATACCGTTTTCATCTAATAAAAAGGTAGCTGGAATAGCATTGACGTTATACAGCTTTGCAAGTGGTCCAAAATACTGCAATCTAGAAACATGATTCCAATCCATTTTGTCTTTGATGATGGCATCTTTCCATGCTTTTTCACCTCCTTTGCGATCTAGTGAAACACTGAGGATATTAAAACCTTTATCATGGTATTTGTTGTATGCGCTCACCACATTAGGATTTTCTCTACGACAAGGACCGCACCAAGAAGCCCAAAAATCTATCAGCGTCACTTTTCCTAAGACTTCACTAAGTCGTATGATTTCACCTTCTGGACTAGCTCCCTCAAAATCAGGTGCTTTTGCACCTACAACGACCGATTCTGCCTTTTGGAGGTAGGTATCTATTCTTTTTGCCATTACCGACTCTTTTACTTGAGGATCAAAATTAGTGTAGATGCTCCTAGATTTTTTTTCATCTAACATTTTGCTACTTAATAGCTCTCCAAGTATCATAGGAGCCATAACGCTAGAATTATGACTGGTTACCATTTGTGTTGCATAATCCCTGAATTCATTTTCAGCAGCAGTCCATTGGTTCGTTATGGTCGTGGCTAGAGCTTGATCACCACTTCTGATAGCTGCAGCTCGTTCATCTCGATATTTCCTTGAGTTAGTGGCATAGGTAGATTGACGTTTTTTAAATAGTTTTAAATCTTCGTTGGACTTACTTCCCACAACTTCACTATCAAAAAGAGAATCCTTTTTAAGCCTAACTGCCACATGATCATTTTGAATCAATAATAAAAAATTACCTTGGCTACCATCTAAAGTGATCAATCTTATTTCTTCAGTATTCAATTCTTCTTTTTTATCAAAATAGAACTTTTCTTCCATCACAATACTGGTATCCACCACTATAGTGCGTCCATTCTCATCTATATCATTAAGATAAACACGCATTCCGTTTAAGACTCCAGGAGCATCACCATTAATAAAGTGTGTTTCCTTATTTTTTTCATTACATTGATTTACAGCTAGAAAACTTAAAAAAACAATCAGATATTTCATCGTTAAAATTTTGAGCTAAAATACTTGACATTTACGTTAATCTGGTTAAAGAAAGCAAAAAATATATAGGTAATTTCAATGCGTTAAGTAGAACAAGTATCTTTGAAGCATGAATAAAAAAGGTTCTATTTATTTGATCGCTTTAGGCAGTATCATTGTTTTGGTAGGGGCAGTTATGTTTCTAACAGAAGTGGTGGGCGCAAAAGGAATGATTCTTATTGGTTTTTTTACTGAGCTATCTGGTGTATATTTTTACTGGCAAAACAAGAAAACTAAGTAGGTACAGCAATTCTATTTCGGTGTTAATGCTACTCTTAAGGTTTTATAATCCGTGCATCCAACTTATAAAAATTTAGATTTCAATTCTGGCGTAGGAATCATACAATTTTCTTTTTTACCAAACCAATTGTAGCGGTTTCTCGCTATCAAATCATAGACAGCATTTGATATAAAGCTAGGAATAATGATCAACGAGTAGAGTAGAGGCCATAGTCCAGTCAAGTGTTTTGAGATGCGCAATGCAGCTCTCGCTTTCGCGAAAGCGGAATTCCCACTTACCAATACGATAGAATCTATTTTAGAAGCATCAATTTGATGTTTAGAGAGCAACTCCTTACCCACATCACTTTCCAACGGAGCAAATTTAAATCGGTTGTTTTTATCGCGCTTTATGATGAACAGAATGGCTGCATTGCACAAGTTGCACACGCCATCAAATAACACTATGTCTTGATGTTCTTTCATTTATAGGGTGGTATATGCCATTAGTTAAATTGCGTAAAAGCTGGTTTGTAAGCTTCTCAACTTGAACGCATAACCACTTTTCAAAAATATAACAACTCTTAGAGGTAAAAAAACATATTAGTGTACAACGTGTTTTAGAACAGACTCCATCGAGCACTGAACTTTATGCACATCAGAACAGCGGTTGTTAGGCTATTTACTGACTTTTTCTAATTGTTCTATTGGGGCAATAGTGGTGAAAAAGCCATAGTTTATGGTCGCTTTGCCCTTTTTAATACTATCTATAGTCCCCACCGATTTGGAATCGGCCAGTCGTACTTTGTCATTTATTTTAAGAGCTACCTGAGGTTTCTTTTCTTCTTCCTTAACCAGAGCAACTTTAGCTTTTATTTTTTCAGTTCTAATTTTCTGAACTTTTTGAATTACTTCTTGTTCTACTTGTTGTTGCTTTCCTTTTTGTTGATTTACAACTTTAGGAGTTTCTTTCTTTTGTGCCGGATGTCGTTTTACGTTTTCTGTGATGACCATCTTCATCAGTTCATCAAGCAACAACTTTTTCTTTTTATTGTTTTCAAAGTTGGCCGCTAGGCTATCAAATTTCTTACCCAACTGAATAAATCGCTGGTAACCGTCATAGAGCTCTTGAAAATCTTGTAATTTTTGATGTACCCGTTCTTGGGTGTCTTCCAGCTTAGTTGCTCGTTGGGTGGCTTTGACTTCTTTGTCGCGCAGGCTGTCGTTGTTCCGTCTCAAATTAGAGCGCTCTTTCTGTAAAGCAGCAATAGACTTGTCAAAACGTATTTTGCCTCGTTCTACTTTTTTCTTTGCTTTATTGATCAAAGAATAGGGGATACCGTTTTTTTGAGCTACTTCAAAGGTAAAAGAACTGCCTGCTTCTCCCAGCTGCAATTGATAAATAGGTTCTAGCGATTGAGAATCAAACAACATGTTGGCATTAGTCATTTCAGGAAGCTCGTTAGCCAGCATCTTTAGATTGGTATAGTGCGTAGTAATGATGCCGTAAGATTTACGGTCGTCGAGTTCTTCCAGCATGCTTTCTGCAAGCGCTCCCCCTAATTCTGGGTCAGACCCTGTACCAAATTCATCAATTAAAAACAAGGTCTTATCATTAGCTGTTTTTAAAAAGCCACGCATGTTTTTCAATCGGTAACTATACGTACTTAAATGATTATCAATACTTTGATTATCTCCAATATCAGTCAAGATATAATCAAAAACACAAATTCGGCTCTTTTCATGAACTGGAATCAGCATTCCTGTTTGTATCATGAGTTGCAGCAACCCTATAGTTTTTAAAGTGATGGATTTACCACCTGCGTTAGGTCCAGAAATAACAATAATCCTGTTTTCTGGGGCCAGTCGTATGGTTTGTGGATAAGTTTTTTCTCCTCGTTCCTTGTTGGCTACCCATAATAACGGATGGTAGGCATCTACCAATTCCAATTCTTGATGTGCTACCATCATAGGTAAACAACCATTGATTTTACGAGCATATTTTGCTTTTGCAGCAATCACATCTGTTCGAGCGAGATATTCCCGGTATTCTTTAAATTCTGGAATAAACGAACGTAGAAATTCGGTTAATTCTTTAAGAATTCGCTGGATTTCTTCCAGCTCTTCTATTTCTAATTCAGATAGCTTTCGCGAAAGCGTTAACACGCGCTCTGGTTCAATGTAGGAGATGCTCCCTGTTCTAGAACTCCCCATTATTTTACCTTTAACCTTGCGGCGGTACATGGCTTTAACAGCAAGAACTCGGCGGTTTTCCACAACACTTTCTCTAATGTCGTCCAGGTAATCCAACTGTCCGTAATGACTCAACGCTTGACCAAAACTACCATTGAGCTGGCCTCTAACCGAATTCATCTCACGTCTGAGATTTCTCAAATGTGGAGAAGCATCATCTTTGATTTCTCCAAATCGGTCCATTACCAAATCTACTTGAGTAGGAATGATTTCGTTAAAAGAAATAGGCTGTACTCGCTTGAATAATTGAGGGAAATATTCTTGTAATTTTTTAAAAAACTTGATGTGTTCATTAACGGTACGTGGCAGTACTGCTAGTTTTCTAATACTGTCTTTTTCCAACGTGCTGTTTTCAATTCCCAGCAACTGAAGTTCTTTCTCTATAACATCAAATCCGTGATTGGGAATTCTATGTTCGCTAGAAAACGAGCACAAGTATTCATTGGTATAAGCTAATTCTCGGTCTATTAAAAACCTTGTGGTAAGTGGTTCTAAAGCGTTGACAGCAGCTTTTCCATCCTCTGTAACACAATAAGTGCTGGCTTGTGCTAGTACTACGTCGAATTCTAAATCCTGAATCGTTTTTGTTGAAATATTCTTCATATGAGTGCTACAAAAATAAGTTAGGTAGAAGTGGATACTGGTGCATTTTACAATAAATTAAGGAAAGAATATAAAAAAGGCGGAAGACTGATGTGATAATTTGTTGATGTGGTAAGTTGATGCTTTTGAATCTAAAATATAAGACTGATGTTGTACAAAATTTAATACTGATTAAAAAGGTTCTTGAGGCGCTTGATACATGGAATAAAAGACAAAGGAAAATAGTTTTGTGGAGAAGTTGGATTACGAAACAGGAGGATAATAAGAGATGGCACTATTCAACGTATAAAGCCTGTGATACAGGAACAATACAGCAAAAGAGATACCTTTTTTATCCCAGCCTACTCATGATGATAAGGTTCGTTTTTTAATATGGTAAATGCTCGATACACCTGTTCTACCGCAAATAAACGTACCATTTGATGAGAGAAAGTCATGTCGCTTAGCGATAGTTTAGAATTGGACCTGAAATATACCTCTGGAGAAAACCCATACGGACCGCCTATGACAAAAACCAAGCGCTTTAAACCAGAAACACTTCTTTTATTGATCAACTCTGCAAACTGTAGGCTGCTGTATTTCTTACCTTTCTCGTCGAGTAAGCTTACAAAGTCACTCTTTTCCAATTTATTGAGAATTAGTTTGCCTTCTTCATTCTTTTGCTGTTCTTCACTGAGGTTCTTTGTTCTCTTCAGATCAGGAATGATTTCTAACTCAAAATTAATGTAGTGATGTAAGCGATCTACATACACTTGTGTGAGTTGTTCTATACGAGAATCGTCTGTTTTACCAACGGCTAGAAGTGTGATTTTCATGTCGCAAAGTTATGGTATTTACCATTTCCATCTATAGAAAATGCTAACTCTTACAGGTATTGGAAAAGTTTCAAGATAACGGATGCTATTATAAATGCAAAGGAGTGTGGCAATTACAGGAGTGATAAAAGTCTCTTTAATTTCATATAAAGCAAGCCTCAACTTCACTTCATAATAGAGGAAATCCGTATTTTTGAAAAGAAAATAGGTATCATGGATTACAACTCTAAAGAGGCTCAGGAAGAAATCACACGTATTATTAAAAATGCGTTGCGAGAAGACGTAGGTGACGGGGATCATAGTAGTTTGTCTTGTATACCTGATACGGCCATTGGTAAAGCGCGATTACTTGTTAAGGACGATGGTATTTTAGCAGGTGTCGCTTTCGCGAAAGCGGTATTTCATGAAGTAGATCCAAGCTTACAGATGGATGTAATAATAGAAGATGGAAGTCCTGTAAAATTTGGGGATGAAGCATTCTATGTTACAGGTTCTTCACAATCTATATTAAAAGCAGAGCGTCTGGCGCTCAATGCTATGCAGCGCATGAGTGCTATTGCTACCAAAACAAGAAAATTTGTTGATGTTTTAGAAGGTACTAAAACCAAAATTTTAGATACACGTAAAACCACTCCTGGAATGCGTATGTTAGAAAAATGGGCGGTAGTTATAGGTGGTGGTGTGAACCATCGATTTGGTTTATACGATATGATCATGCTTAAAGACAATCATATTGATTTTGCTGGTGGTGTTTCTAAAGCCATTCAAAAAACAAAACAATATTTAAAAGAGACCAATCGCAACCTTAAAATAATTGTGGAAGCTCGAGATTTGGAGGAAATCAAAGAAATCTTAACCAATGATGGTATTCACCGCATTTTGATTGATAATTTTAATTACGAAAATACTAGAAAAGCGGTGGCATTAATAAATGGTCAATGCCTTACAGAAAGCAGTGGTGGAATCACCCTAGATACTGCAAGAAAATATGCCGAATGTGGTGTGGATTTTATCTCTAGTGGAGCGCTTACCCATAGTGTTTATAATTTAGATTTAAGTCTTAAAGCTGTTGATGAGTAGGTTTAAAAAAATAGTTGATCGCATACCCATCATCTCTTGGTTTGTTGCTCTCATTGATAAATGGAAGTTGCCAGGTTTTGAGGGAATGACCTTTTGGGATTTATGGGAGACTTACACTATAGGAATTGTTCAAGGGGCTTTTTCGGCAAGAGCTAGTTCTATATCTTATAGTTTTTTTATGGCGATCTTTCCATTTATTCTATTCATTCTTAATTTAATACCTTTTATTCAAATTGATAATTTTCAAGAAGAAGTATTGCTTTTTGTAAATGATTTATTACCGGCACAAGCCGCGGGAGCATTCGATAATATATTTTCAGAAATTGCTTTACAGGAAAATACAGGGCTTTTAACCATAGCTTTTTTAACTTCATTATTTTTAATGGCTAATGGAGTCAATGCTATTTTCAATGGTTTTGAACGCAGTTACCATTCCGAATTGAATAGGGGTTTTTTTAGACAATATGTTGTTGCTTTAGCAGTTTCTGTTATGTTGGTTATTTTTCTTTTTCTAGGGGTAGTATTAGCAGGGGTGGTTGAATATTGGATAGCAGCGCTTAGAGCACGAGATTTTATGACTCAAGATTCCATGGAAATCTGGTTGAAGCTTATCAGATACATCACTTTAATAATGATGCTCTTCATATTTGTTTGTACCTTGTATTATACGGGTACTAAAGAAGGAAGGACGACGAGGTTTTTATCAATAGGGGCTTTGTTAACTACAGGGTTGATTATTTTATTCTCCTATCTTTATGGGATTTATATTGATAACTTTTCTTCCTATAACGAGATTTATGGTTCCATTGGCGCGTTACTTATTTTAATGGTCTATATATGGCTCAATGCTAACCTGTTACTGCTGGGGTTTGAATTAAATGCATCTCTTCGGGCCTTAAAGGCACGGAATTTAGAAACAGTGTAGTATATTTAAAAACTAAAAATTTAAAAAAATGAAAAAATTACTTTTAGCGGCTATAGCACTTTTAGGTACTTATACTGCAACTGGTCAAAAAACAATTGAAGGGGTAACTGTAGAAAAGAATATTACTGTTGCCGGACAAGAACTAGATTTGAATGGAGCTGGTTTAAGAGAGAAACTCTGGTATAATCTGTACGTTGGAGCTCTTTATGTAAATACCAAGTCTAGAGATGGTAATGCGCTTGTTAAAGCAGACAAAGCTATGGCCATCACTTTAGACATTACTGATGAAGTAGTCACTCAAGAAAAAATGAAGACTTCTGTAGAAGATGGCTTTGGTGATAGTTGTACTTCTAAGGAGCGCAAGGCTATACAATCTGAAATCAATGAATTTATAGGTTTCTTTAGCCAACCTATTGTGAAAGGGGATCATTTTGAAATCGCTTACATTCCTGGAAAAGGTACCTTAGTTTCTAAAAATGCTAAGTATATAGGTACGATAAAGGGGCTTCAATTTAAAAAAGGATTGTTTGGGATATGGTTAGGAAATGATCCTGTGGATGAAGATCTTAAAGAGGGAATGCTCAAAGGATAATTCTTTTATGTACTACCCTATAAAGCCCATGTATCTTTCATGGGCTTCCTATTTTTGGAACCTAATGAATTAGGTAATTACCTTAGTGATACTGTTTTTTGCTTTTGCGAAAGCAAATTGTCAAGTAGCCATCGCTACATGAAAAACTGTTAGTGATGAAATAGAAATTCTAAAACCTCATGTAGAAAGCTATTCAAGAGAGGAGAAAATTTATGGCAAAGTACCTTAGTGGATTATTAAACAATCTCAATCTTATCAATATTGTTTTCGGCTCCTAAATGTAGAGAAGGTGTTGAAGTTCCCCCTGATAAATATGTATTTTTACTCACTATTAAAATTAGGATGACGTATACAACCGAAGAGAAGAAACATATCATTAGTGAGTTGATCCTAATGGCATTCGTCGATAATCGTTTACAAAAGGAAGAAATAGCCTTTGTCACATCTGTTGGGAAACGAATGGAATTGAGTGATGAAGAGATCAACTATTTGTTGACACATCCGGAAGAGTTATCCATATCTACTCCTAAGGATTACAACAAGCGCATTATACATTTTCATAGAATGATGTTGATGATGCACATAGACGGTCATGTAGATGAACAAGAATTACAGCTCTTACACGAAGTAGCCTTGCAGTACGGCTTTAGAAAGACTACAGTTGACACATTACTTCAAAGCATGATAAAATACCCGCATGGAGAAATACCAGTGTCAGAATTGATGCAAATACACACGCGAAACAGTAATTAATTGGGGGCTATTATTCCATCAACTAAGAGAAATAAGATTCTTTGCATGACTCAACTAGTCCTTTAAGGGTTTTGTTTTAGGAGCGCAACTGACGCAAGCCTTCATATGTGACGACGGCAACAGCATTAGCTAAATTGATACTGCGTAGGTGCTCGCTGTATTGAGGTATTTTGTATAAATCATTTTTAAATCGTTCTGTGATAGTGCTAGGAAGGCCTTTAGACTCTTTTCCGAAAACCAACATAACGTCTTTTTGATAAGGAATTTCTGTGTAGTCTTTAGTACCATAGCTGCTCAAAAACACCATTTTTCTATTCTTGTTCTTCTCAAAAAAATCCTCGGTATCTTCATAAATAGTAAGTTCGATATGCTGCCAATAATCTAAACCGGCTCTTTTTAAACGCTTATCAGTTAATTCAAATCCGAATGGTTTTACTAAGTGTAACTGGGACGCGGTGGCCAGACTCAACCGACCTATGTTTCCTGTATTGGTATGAATTTCTGGTTCGATAAGAACAATATGCAACGACATGTATTTTTTTAAAAGACAAATATAGGAGGAAAGAGGCTCTTATAATCCCCGCTTTCGCGAAAGCGGAACAATTATCCAAAAAAATAGTAGTCACCGAGCTGCTTTAACTCCTCATTAACCTCAATAACCTGTATTGATGAGTACTTTTATAAAAAAATAGTCCTGACAACAGGTACCAACAACTTAAAAATAAAATAATGCAACAGATAAAAGCTTACGGCGCTATTAATAAAGATGCAGATTTAAAAGAAATGACGATCACACGTCGCGATCTAAATGACAATGATGTTTCTATTGATATACTCTATTGTGGTGTGTGTCACAGTGATATACATGCGAAAAATAACGATTGGGGAAATGCAAAATACCCTATTGTTCCAGGACATGAGATTGTAGGGAGAGTGTTAGAAGTTGGAAATAAGGTTGCTACTTATAAAAAAGGAGATCTTGTAGGAGTGGGCTGTATGGTAGACTCCTGTCAAACCTGCAGCGCTTGTCAAGACGATTTAGAGCAATTTTGCGAAAACGGAATGACTGGAACATATAATGGAAAAGATCGTATAGGTGGAGCCGAAAGCGATCATACTTTTGGAGGTTATTCTACCAGCATTACGGTAAGAGAAGAATTTGTTTTAACCATACCTGAAAATTTGGACCTAAAGGCTGCTGCTCCTCTATTATGTGCTGGAATTACTACGTTCTCTCCTTTAAACCATTGGAAGGTTAAAAAAGGTGATAAAGTTGGAGTCGTAGGTTTGGGAGGATTAGGACATATGGGTATTAAGTTTGCTGCTGCAATGGGTGCAGAAACTATAATGATTACTACTTCTCCGAGTAAAGCTGGTGATGCAAAAAGACTTGGAGCAAGTGGTGTGCTTATTTCAAATAACGCACAGGAAATGAAAGAGCATCACGCTTCTTTTGATTTTATCTTGAATACGGTTCCTGTAAAGCACGATATCAATCCGTATTTAAATTTATTAAAACGCGATGCTACTATGTGTATGGTAGGAGCTATTGAGCCTTTAGAGCCTATGCACGGTGGTAGCTTGATTCTTGGAAGAAAAAGAGTGGCAGGTTCCTTAATAGGCGGAATTAAAGAAACACAACAAATGCTTGATTTTTGTGGGGATAACAACATTGTTTGTGACGTAGAAATGATCTCAATAGAGGAGATCAATCAGGCGTATAAAAGAGTGCAAGAAAACGATGTCAACTACCGTTTTGTAATAGATATGAAGTCATTAAAAAACTAACAATTCTTTTTTCTGTGTTATAAAGGCTGTTTATAAAACGGCCTTTTTTTTAGGTTTTGGAGACTACTGTTTTATTTTAACTCAGGATATAGTAGTTTTACCACTTAACAACACCCTTATTTATGCATTCTTTTACGGTACAACAAATCAACGACATTCTTCAAGGAGAATTGATCGGAAATACAACTCAACGCATTACAGGAGTAGAAGAAATAAGAAACGCCTCTCTTGGCGATTTAACATTTATAGGCAATAATAAGTATGCTAAATTTTGGTTTGACTCCAAGGCGTCAGTAGCAATCATTAATGATAATATCGTTTTAGATCCGGGCAGTAATCGGGCTTTTGTAAAAGTAAAAAACGCAGATCTTGCTATGGCTAAGCTTTTAGAAGCTTTTCAACCTCCCACTCCTATTTTTGATCAGGCCATCCACCCAACGGCGGTTATTCATGAAACAGCTCGTATAGGTGAAGGTGTTCAGATTGGAGCACATTGTTACATCGGTAAAAATGTCGTTTTAGGTAATGGAGTTACGTTATACCACAATGTTAGCGTGTTTGATGATACTACTATAGGAGCTAATACTATTGCTTGGTCTGGAACAGTTATAAGAGAACGCTCTCAAATAGGCGCACAGTGTATTTTTCATAATAATGTAAGTATTGGCGCAGACGGTTTCGGATATCGACCAGCTGATGATGGTCGAGGTCTGGTTAAAATACCACATATAGGAAATGTGGTCATAGGTAATGGTGTTGAAATAGGAGCCAACTCCTGCGTAGATCGTGCTAAATTTAATTCTACCATAATAGGAGATGGTTGTAAAATAGATAACTTGGTGCAGATCGCACACAATTGTATTATGGGAAGGTCTTGTATTATGGCAGGTCATAGTGGTCTGGCGGGGTCTGTAACCTTAGGAGATGGAGTAATTATAGGAGGTAGTGCCAGTATAAAGGATCACACCACTATTGGTTCTGGAGCAACAGTAGGCGCAGGAAGTGGTGTTATAAATGATGTAAAGGCAGGTCAGACGGTATTGGGCTATCCTGCGACCGACTCAAGAGATATGCTCAAGCAATGGGTGGCTTTACGTAGATTAGCTAAATAGTGCGCTAACAGTTGTTTATTCTATCGCATGCGTAATTAATAGTAGTGTTACAAGTTCCACCAAAATCATCCTCAGTTTATAGATTAATTGTGCCGTCATTTAAAAAGCGCGTATGAATTTAGAGCGCTCATCAGTAATTTATAGGACATTTCCTACTTACAATTTCATGATGCTTTTGATGCGCCGCATTACCACCCTTTTTATAGAGGCAAGACTAAACTGATTAGGTACCCCTCGCCTGAGGATTTATGTTGCCAGCAGGTTTTTATTCAATTAGAGGTCAGAACAGGTATAGGTTTTTACAAATTTTTCTTTGCTTATCACTTTCGTGCCAATCGATAGTGGTGTTTTTTTGTAACTTAAATCATTAATCATTGTTTTAGCCCTTTAAAAAAAAATGATAATTGCTATTCGTATTTTAACATTTCTTCCTTTATAAATAACGTATTTTTGCGCCGCCTTAAAAAGAGGAGCACATGAAGCGTATCAATCAGTACAAAAAGATGTTTAACGTAGATAAAGACATCGATCTTAAAGAGTTAAAGAAAACGTATCGCAATTTAGTAAAAGAGTGGCATCCAGATAAATTCCAAGATGGGGATGAAAAGAGGGATGAAGCCGAGGTAATGAGCCGTGAAATTATAGATGGTTACCACTTTCTAGTAAGTATTGCTCCAGAAACGAAACAAGCAAATATCGCTGAGTATACAGCAACTATTACCAATACAGGAATCCAAGACTTTGATCATAAAGGTCGAGTATTAGAAATAGTTTTTACTGACGGCACAACTTATGAGTATTTTGGAGTGGATGTAAAAATGTATAAGAAATTGATCAACGCAGATAATCGTTATAGATTTGCAAAGCGAAATATCTTTAACAACTTTTTATACCGGAAATCAAAAAAGGATTTGGACTTACAAGAAGCATAGGCATATAGATCCTTTAAGCCTAAATAAGCAATACGTATTATTTAGGTCAAGATAGGGTAAAAGCCTTTTGTAGCGTTAGTCTAAAAAATTGCATCACAATTGGTTGCACTAACTATAAGTATTTCAATAATATATAGATGATTTTAGGTGTATTTTATTTGTACTTGAAATAAAATGATTACTTTTGCTATATGATTGGAGCATATGATCATAAAATTTAGTAGGATTTCTTATTTATTTTTTATCATTTTTCTAGTTATATCGAGTTTTTCTATGGTGAATACTCTTGTAGAGGAGCTTTTCAAACTAAATAAGAAGTATTATTAATTTAAATTATTACAAATGAGTACAGGTACAGTAAAATTTTTCAATGACGCAAAAGGATTTGGATTTATCACAGAAGAAGGATCAGGTCAGGAACATTTTGCACACGTAACAGGTTTAATCGACGAGATCCGTGAAGGTGACAAAGTTGAATTTGAACTTAAAGAAGGAAAAAAAGGTTTAAATGCCGTTAATGTTAGAGTAATCGATTAATTCGATTCTTTAAATTTCTTACAGAGCCCGTCTAAATTAGCCGGGCTTTTTTTATGTCCAGGAATAAGTTTTATTTATAAGAATAGCTCTTTTCAAATTCTTTATTCTACTAGATTTGTACTTATGAATAGAAGTACGTTGCTCATTGTATTAGCCTTTTTTTCCATTTATGTATTTTGGGGCTCCACTTATTTATGGAACAAGATGGCGGTAAGTGAGTTACCTCCATTCTTGCTTGCTAGTATTCGCTTTACTTCTGCAGGTACCTTAATATTTATTATAGCCAAGACTTTTGGTTTTAGTTTGCGCATCACTAAAAAGCAGCTTGGTAATTCTGTTTTAGCAGGTTTTTTATTTCTTGCCTACGGCAATGGTGTTTTTGTTTGGGCTTTAAAATATGTAGATACTAGTTTTGCAGCGTTATTAGCCGCTTTACAACCATTGTTTATACTGGTATTAATGAGAACGGTACAACGTAAATCTTTGCAGCCTAAGTCTGTAATAGGGGTGTTGTTAGGATTATCAGGTATGTGTATTCTGGTCAGTCAAAATGAAATTACTACGAAAGAAGGCGCTTTAACTGGCATTATAATGATCCTTACTTGTATTCTAAGTTGGAGCATAGCAAGTTTATTTGTGGCAAAGGCTGACCTACCTCAAAATTTCTTTGTTTCTACGGGCTATCAAATGTTAGCCGCCGGCATTATTCTTGGTTTTGCAAGTTTTGCCTTTAACGAAGTCTGGGCATCTCCTTTAAATTGGAGTTCTTCAGCGTATATATCACTGACCTGTTTGATTTTGTTTGGCAGTATAGCAGCGTTCACGTCTTTCAATTTTCTATTAAAGAATATGTCCACAGAAAAAGTGGCGACTTCTTCCTACGTAAACCCGGTAATTGCCATGCTTTTGGGTTGGTATTTTTTGGAAGAGAGAATAACTACTCAATCCATTATTGCTGCAGCGGTTATGTTAACGGGGGTCTATTTTATTAATAGTCGACAACGCGATAAAAATGAAATCAAGCCATTTCCCAAAAGTAGATAGCCTTAATTTAATGATCTTTAATCGACCTCGCACATCTTTTAAAAACAAATTACTACAGGTCTGAAGTCTTGCAGGGTGTCTATTGTTAATTTCGCTTTCGCGAAAGCGAAAGCAGACCTATTCTCCTTAGAAAAGAAATACAAATACGCCTACACTAATTAAAAAAATCCGGTGTAAATCATGCTTTTACCGTTAAATTTGTATCTTTAAAAACTAACTATGAGTGAGCTTAATAAGATGGATTTTGAAAAGTCATCTTCAGAAGAACTAGAGGCCTGTATCCGGACACTTAACAAATTCATAGAAGACCCCAAACAAATTTTTGAGCTATCTGAAGGGCAGCGCGTTGCTTTAATAAAGGCTGCTGGAAAAATTTCAAGACCAACACGGGAAGAATATAAACGTTCCAAGAAGGATGCACAAAAAGCAGCTATAAGAAAGCAAAAAGAACGTGATAAACACGCTCGTAAGGAAACAGGAATAAGAAGTGCCCGAGAGGATTCCATTTTTAGAGCTCCCAAATTACTCGCCGCAGCTGACCTGTCGCAAAAGGATTTAGGCGATCTTTCTTCAGCTCGTAATTGTTATGTATGTAAAACTCTGTTTACAAAGCTGCATCACTTTTACGATCAAATGTGTGCAGATTGTGGTGATTTTAATTACGCCAAACGTTTTCAAACTGCCAATGTTAACAATCAAGTAGCGGTGATTACTGGCTCGCGTTTAAAAATAGGATATCACATTGCTCTGATGTTATTAAGAGGTGGTGCTACTGTGATTGCAACGACGCGTTTTCCTCATGACAGCGCCTTGCGCTTCTCTCAAGAGGAGGATTTTAAAGATTGGGGACACCGATTACACATTCATGGTTTGGATTTAAGACATATTCCCAGTGTGGAAATATTTTGTAACTATATAGAACAAAAGTATGAACGCCTTGACATTTTGATCAATAATGCGGCTCAAACCGTTAGAAGGCCTTCAGGATTTTACGCTCATTTGATGCCTAATGAAGAATTGAGCTTTGAAAAGCTACCAGCTTTTGCACAAGAAACATTAACAGATCATTACACCTGCCTTCAAGAACTCCAACAATTAACGCCAGGTGCTTCATCTAGCAAAAATATGCCAGTTACTTGGCATGGTCCAGAGCCAGGAATAGGGTTGCGCGCTAGTGCAAAGCTTTCTCAAATCCCTTATAGCTTTGATAAGGCATTGGTAACACAAGAAGTTTTTCCCGAAGGAAAACTCGATGCCGATTTACAGCAAGTAGATCTTAGGATGACAAACAGTTGGCGATTAACATTAGGTGAGATTGAAACCACAGAAATGATAGAGGTACAGCTGGTGAACGCTGTAGCTCCCTTTGTATTGTGTAATCGGCTATCTGAAATTATGAAAAAAGAGGCTACCGGACAGAAACACATTATTAATGTAAGCGCTATGGAAGGAAAGTTCCATACCTTCCATAAAGAAGACCGCCATCCACATACCAATATGGCAAAAGCAGCCTTAAATATGTTAACACATACCGCAGCAGGAACGCTCGCTAAACATGGAATTTACATGAATGCGGTAGATACGGGTTGGGTTACTGATGAAGATCCAGCGCAACTTTCTAAACAAAAACAAGAAGTACACGATTTTCAGCCTCCTTTAGATATTGTAGATGGTGCGGCTAGAGTAATGGATCCTTTATTTGATGGCATCAACACGGGTAAGCATTGGTGTGGTAAATTTTTAAAAGATTATAGGCCTATTAGCTGGTAATGAGTATTTACCTGTCTAAATATAGTATTAAGATTAAATAAAGCGTACACCTTTAATTCGTTCTCATATCCCAAATAAGATTCTGATACAGATAGCTTGCTTTTTATGTATTCTTTTCTTTCACGGCATTTGCTAGCAGTCAACATCAATCAATTCTTCAAGTTTTACAAGTTGTTCTTGACGTTTTTACATGTAACTACCCTGCCGATAGTGATCCAGATTTTGAGCTAGATATACACGGATACGGGAAGTTTATTTAAAAAATGGCGGAATAACGTACCGTGCAGATTTTTATACTGCTTGATTTTAGGGAGGAACATAAAATTCTAAAAAAAAATAAAGAAATTTCTTAAGTTATCTAAAGAGAATTTCAAGTATCAAAAAAGCAAAAGCAAATTATATGATGCATGCCACAAAACGTTAATTTTTGATGTACAGTTCAATCAAAAATTCAGGAATAAGGTAGTCAAATACAGAAGGGATGCTTCTAAAGTAGTAGCGCTAAACTTTTTTAATTTTCAGGTGTTTTAAAAGCAGGAAAGTTTGTTGTGCCTTTTATAGGAAGGTGTATCTTAAATTCTGTCCATTTTCCTAATTTGGAGTCGACCGTTATACTTCCATTCATGTGTTCTAATAGTCTAGATACCGTAGCAAGTCCTATTCCAGTTCCTTGTTTACCATTTCTGTCTTGTTTTGCTCCTACGTAGAACAACTTAAATACCGAGTTAATTTTTTCTGGAGGGATTCCACTTCCATTATCTCGAACACTTAATTCGTACTCTGCTTGATGTTTGATCAGTTGCACATCGATTTTTGTGTGTTTTTTATCACTGTACTTTATGGCATTAGAAATCAAATTGACAAGAATTTGTTTTAAGGCTATGTGGTTGGTTATTAAAGTAGTGTCTTTTTCAGGTACATATCGCACTTGTACACTCTCATTCAATACAGTCAGAGCGATCACTTCTTCCATAAGGTCTACATAACTTACTTCATCATAATCTTCACTAACCAATTCTTCACTGCGGTAAAATTGTAACATCCCATCAATGTACCTACTCATGCTATTAGAGCTCTCTTTTAGGTAGCCTAAATATTCATTTGATTGTTG
>Ga0136655_1000086_pt1 | contig 38032 bp, 27 predicted proteins | sample CPBDNA_2_FD_94863 | JGI IMG/M metagenome (GOLD analysis project Ga0136655, IMG submission 94863) | Freshwater to marine salinity gradient microbial communities from Chesapeake Bay, USA - CPBay_Spr_15_0.8_DNA (version 2) | ecosystem: Environmental > Aquatic > Marine > Coastal | place: USA... | reverse complement strand
GAAAGAAAGGCAGAGGCCACTAATAGAATTAGCAGGCCAGGAAGAAAGGGTTCAGAAAAGGAGTAGATAGCCATATTGATAGGCCTTGAATATTGATTCCATTTTATTTCAAACTCATCTCTAGAATAAATTAATTCTTCCTCACTTAGGTTTTCTCCTTTCCAAGTTTCTTCCAACTGACTTTTATAATGTGCCTTAAAATCTATGGCTTTACTGTTGTAGAAAGCCATCCACCCTAAAGCGTAAAGGCTGCATAGAATGAGGAGCATAAGTACTCCTGATCCGAATAATAGATTGAATTTAAAGTTTCTCAAGCGAGCAATTTTTTGCATTCCCATGATTATGATGCCGCTGCACAATGCAATGGAGGCGTAACCAATGAGTATGGAATAATTAGATCTGCTATTTTCTATCGTAAACCAGGTATTTAGTATTAAAATAAGGGTACACAATAATCCTGAAGCCCCACCGTAAATCAAGAGTATACGTTTCATATGTAGAAGAAAATTATTTTCGGTTTGTGAACACTCAAAGTAACTGCTTTGTCATCGTTTGGCAATTGAACATTAGTTACCTTTAGCCATCGGATGAGAGGACTTAAAATTGTAATTGTAACTTTTCTGTTTTTAACCCTGCCTTCGCAAGTTTGTGGGCAATTTTACTATGGATTACATCAGCAGTACGGTAAGAATAGGGTAGAATACAATGAATTCATCTGGAATTTTTATCGATTCGATAAAATTGATGTTTATTTTTATAAGAGCTCAAATGAAGTTGCCAAACAAGTTGCAGTTCTCGCTGATGAAAACCTAAAGCAACTGGAGAAATTACTCGATTCGCCCATTCAAGATCGAATGAGTATTGTTGTTTTTAACAATCTATCCGAACTGAAGCAAAGCAATCTTTTACCTTCCGACGAAGAGTCATATAACACGGGCGGAATTACACATATTGCTGGAAGCAAAATGTTTCTGTATTTCAACGGAAGCTATGCCGACCTAAAAGAACAAGTTCGAAAAGGAATGGCCGAGATGATTTTAAATAATCTCATCTATGGAAGTTTCGGACAAAGCTTTAAGAACTCTACTCTTCTGAATTTTCCTGAGTGGTATTTCGAAGGTTTAATCTCCTATATGTCTGGCCCCTTATCTGCCAGAGATGAAGCCCTTTTGATGGATGGATTTTTAACTAAGCGATTTAAGCGTTTTAATGCCCTTACTGGAGAAGAGGCTCGAGTGGCAGGTCATTCTATTTGGGAATATATAGCTACAGCTTACGGCACCAAAGTGATTAAAGACGTGTTGTTTATGGCTATAATAAACAGGAATGTAGACGATGGATTCCGGTTTATTTTAGGGGCGGATCTCAAGGCCATAATGGCCAATTGGAAGGAGAATATTCTGTATGACTACAGGCTAAAAGAGAAAGATAAATCGGTCTATAAGTCGCTTCCTGGGGTGCTTTTGCTCAAAACACGTAAAGATGAACAGCTCACCCATTTGGCCGCCAATAATGCAGGCACAAAGGCAGCAGTAGTGGTCAATAGACAGGGCCGCTATTCCTTAAAAATCGTGGATTTTGAAAAAGGGAAAAAGAAGACAATTGAAAGAGGAGGATTTAGAATTCCTCAGAATGCAGATTATTCTTTCCCCATTCCGGCTTGGCATCCAAATGGTCGCATTTTGGCCTATCTCACAGAAGAGAAAGGTTTCTTATGGCTGAATTTTTACGATACTCAGAAAAGAAAAACAGAGACGAAGGAATTCTTCAAATTCGACAAAGTTCTCAGTATGGAGTATAGCCCTGATGGCAAGCAATTACTGATGTCTGCTGTTAAAAATGGGCAATCGGACATATTTCTATACACCATTTTAAATACCCAAGTAGAGCCAATTACCGAAGATATTTACGATGATTTGGATGCGCATTTCATTCAAGGTGACAAGCGAATTGCTTTTTGCTCAAACCGAAATAACGCACTCTTGGAGCCAGTGAATAAAAGAAAATTGGCCACTCCGTCGGTAAACCCAAATTTCGATTTATTTATTGCAAACCGATCGGGTAGAAACCAGAATGAACTTTGGAGGTTGAGCAATTCCCCAGCGCTAGATGAGCTTAATATAAATGTGCTTAACAGTAGCCAGCTCACGTACACTGCTAAAAGAGATGGATTTTACAATACCTACCTTATTGAGATCGACAGCAATATTGCCTTTGTAGATACCACCGTACACTACGATTATACTTTTTCCCATTATCAAGTAACGAGAAGGGAGGAGAATACTTTAAATCAGGTAATTAGTCCGGTTACATCAACCGCACTTAATTCATATTATGTAAAAGGTAGAACTCAGTTGAGGAAGATTGTTTTCGATACGGAAGAAAGAAATGAAGAGCTCAAACAGAATCAGATAGATGTAAGTCTTCCGGAAGAGATTGAAATAAAAAAGCGATTGGCAGAGATTCTGATTGTACCCGATCAGAGACCAAGGCCTGCGGGCGATTTCGATTTATCAGATTATCAATTCCATCCAAGTCTAACAGAAGGTAGGAAGATTAAGAAACGGCCAACTATTGAAACAAATCCGAACTTTCCAGCCCAAGAAATTGCCTTTCCAGCTATTCGATCCAATAAAGACAGCTTAATTATTCCAAATCAGCGGAATTACTTCATTAGCTTCTATGAAGATGAGTTTACGACCCAAATTGATAATATTTTTTCAAACCCTCAATATCAACCTTTTACAGGAACGCCTTCACCTGGATTGTTGAATGCAGGATTCAATATGCTCTTTAAACTTGGAGTGGTGGACCTCTTCAATAACTATAAGTTAACGGGTGGAATGAGAACAGATTTCCAACCTGTAGCGGGTTTGAGTTTAAGTCCGAACTCCGAATTTTTTATAGGTCTTTCGGATCAGAATAAGCGCATGAATAAGGCCTTGATGTTGTATCGTAGAAGTCGATATGGCGAAGGGAACAGCCCTTCTGGTATACCCGCTTTGCTTAGGGTTATCACTCACGAGGCCACCTATACTACAACTTATCCTTTTAATCCTGTGAGTTCTATTGTAGGAACCCTTGGTTATAGACATGATAGACAACTTGTATTGAGTACCGATGGATTTAATCTTACTGAGCCCGCCATAAATAGAGACTTTGGAATATTCCGATTTGCCTACATCTACGACAATACAAGGCATCTCGGCTTAAACCTTTATGAAGGTTTACGATATAAAATCTTCACTGAATACTATAAGGATTTAACCTTGTCCAATACAGGAATGCACACTTTGGGGTTAGACTTAAGACACTATTTGCCATTGCACAGAACCATTATCTGGGCCAATCGTTTGGCGTATGGAACAAGTTTTGGCCCGCAGAAACTTATTCACTTTATGGGTGGAGTAGACAATGAGTTCAGTCCCAACTTCGATCGTTCTACTCCCATTGCTCAGAGTGAGAATTATATATTTCAGACGGTAGTGACCAATATGCGCGGATTTTTTCAAAACGCACGAAACGGCAATAGTTTTATGGTAGTGAACAGTGAAGTGAGAGTTCCGGTTTTCAAGTATTTACTCAACCGTCCTATTCGAAATGATTTCATAGCTAATTTCCAGTTCATAGCCTTTGGAGATGTTGGAACGGCATGGAATGGAGATAGCCCTTGGTCGGATGAGAATGCTCTAAATACCCTTACCATTAGTAAGCCACCGAGCCTAAACATTATAATAGATCGGCAGAAAGATCCCATTTTGTACGGAACAGGGTTTGGCCTTCGTACCCGTTTATTGGGATATTTTGTTCGTGCAGATTGGGCTTGGGGTATAGAGGATGGCAATGTGCTTCCAAGAGTATTTTATTTCTCTTTGAGCACAGATTTCTAAAATTAATTCACTCATTTTGACTGAAGATTGGGACATTCCATTGCTGATTACACTCTTGTTCGGAAAGGTTTTTATCAGTTGGATGGTATTTTACTTTTTTCACAGTTTTTTACTCCTTAAACCCATTCGAGACTCTATAATCGAAGGGTTCAAATCTAGTCCTCAAGCGTATCGCATTGTTTACAACTTGTTTTCAGCATTGAGTTTGCTCCTTGTACTTATAATTCAATTCGAGCATCAAGCAGCGTATCAATTTGCCATTCCTAGCTCTCTCAAAATACTGGCAGCCGCGGTTTTGATTTTTTCCATTTATATGCTAAAGCAAAGTTTTAAGAACTATCGGCTTTATGTTTTTATAGGATTGGAAAAAGAAACTCAAATGGCATTTTCTGATTCAGGTCTAAATGCAGTTATTCGTCATCCATTGTATTCGTTCAGTCTTTTGGCTTTTCTTTCAACAGCAGTTATTCTTCCATCTTCAGACAGCGTTCAGATGTTTTTAGCTGTAGTTCTGTATGTACAGATAGGGTATCGATTAGAAGAAAGAAAACTGATAGAGGTTTTTGGAGAACCGTATCGAGAATACCAGAAGGCGGTTCCAGCGCTTTTGCCTTCGCTTTTTAGCAAAAAATCAGCGGTTTAGATCGAATTAGATTTAGGTATCCGCTTATTCATAACCCAGAAGAAAAGAGGTGGAATAAGGCTTAAAAGCATCATTCCAGGGTAGCCAGTAGGCATTTGCGGACTGTTGGGCGTATGTTCTAAGATCTGGTATTTTTTTGCAGGTTGATAATGATGGTCTGAATGTCTACTCAATTCAAATAGAAATAGTCTTCCGACCCGATGATTGGAATTCCAGCTGTGACAGGGTTTAACATCCTCATACCTCAATTCAGATATTTTTTTGCGAAGTAGTCCGTAATGCTCAATGTAATTGATGGTTTCTAAAAGCAAGATTCCGAATAAGGCAGAAATGCAAAAGAAGAGACAGGCCTTCCATCCGAAAACCACTAGGATAAGAGCAATAAAAGAGGTCTGAATAAAGGAGTAACGAACCATACTATTTTGCCAACTCCACTCGCCCTCAACAGAGTTTTTAAGCCGGCGTCTTTCTAGCTTCCAGGCACTTTTCCATGATTGAATAACGGCTCGTATCCAAAAGAAATAGAGAACTTCATTTTTCCTTGCGCTAGCGGGATCATTTGGTGTGCTTACATATTTATGATGGCCGCGGTTGTGCTCAATAAAGAAATGCATATATAATGTACTCATCAACAATAGCTTCGATAGAAGTTGATCTTTTTTATTAGGCCGATGGCCGAGTTCATGAGCCACATTAATTCCAAAAGCTCCGTTGAGAATTCCCATGGCAAGTAACCATCCAACCAAAGTAGCTAGGGAAGCATTGGCTGCATGAGTGAAGTTCCATAAAAACCAAAAAAGCATAATGAACTGAAGGGGTACAATTGCGTAAAGAAGAAAATCATATGCCTTGTTGTCAAGTCGTTTCTTTTGCTCCTCTTCCGATGCATTACTGTCATCGGGTTGAATGAAAAGCTCAAGCAAGGGAATAACACCAAAGGCAATAAACAAAGTGGTGTAACTGAGCCAACCACTGTGCATAAAGCTAAATCCAGCCGAGAGAATCAGAATAAACGAAAGTGAGTATTGAAGTGCTCTCATCGACTGGATTTTAGATTGAAAACAGGCCTTTGAATTTAGCTAATTACACCTAATTCTTTACCTACTTTAGTAAAGGCTGCAATGGCTTTATCTAGATGATGTTTTTCATGCGCAGCGCTCAATTGCACTCTAATTCTTGCCTGCCCTTTGGGAACAACGGGGAAGAAGAAACCGATTACGTAAATGCCTTCGTCTAGTAGTTTATCTGCAAATACTTGAGCCAATTTGGCATCGTAGAGCATTACAGGTGTTATGGGATGGATGCCAGGTTTTATATCAAAACCAGCGGCTGTCATGGCTGTTCGGAAATAAAGTGCATTCTCCATAACCTTATCTCTCAGACTAGTATCTTCCGAAAGAATCTCAAATACTGCGTTAGAAGCACCAACAATGGCCGGTGCGAGGGAATTAGAAAATAGGTACGGACGAGAACGCTGACGAAGCAATTCTATAATTTCTTTTTTACCTGAAGTAAATCCACCCATGGCCCCTCCTAAAGCCTTTCCTAGGGTTCCGGTTATAATATCTACTCGGCCCATTACATGGTTGTATTCATGTGTACCACGGCCCGTTTTACCAATAAATCCTGTGCTATGACATTCATCTATCATTACTAAAGCATCGTATTTATCCGCTAAGTCGCAGATTTTATCGAGTTGGGCGATATAACCATCCATAGAGAACACACCGTCGGTAACAATTATTTTAAAACGCTTAGCCTGTGCTTCTTTAAGACAGTTTTCTAGCTCCTCCATATTGTTGTTGGAATAGCGATAGCGCGCGGCTTTGCACAAACGCACTCCATCAATTATAGAAGCATGATTTAAACTATCCGAAATAATGGCATCCTCCTCGCTTAACAAGGGCTCAAAAACCCCACCATTTGCATCGAAGGCAGCGGCATATAAAATAGTGTCTTCAGTACCTAGGAAGTTGGCGATATTCTTTTCTAATTCTTTGTGGATATCTTGAGTTCCACAAATAAATCGAACGCTGCTCATACCAAAACCATGGGTGTCAAGGGCTTTTTTGGCCGCTTCTATAACACGTGGATGGCTGCTTAATCCCAAATAATTATTGGCACAAAAGTTAATTACCTCTTTGCCATCGGTTAACTTAATATCTGCCCCTTGAGGTCCTGCAATAATGCGTTCTTTTTTATAAAGACCTTCTGATTCAATTGATTGCAGAGTGTCTGCCAGATGCTTTTGAATTTTTCCGTACATAGTAATAGTGTGAGGGTTTAAAGATAAAGTAGGGCAGCCTTTTCTACAGTATAGCCTGCTGCCGTATAGGTTTCAACATAATGATTTAGTTGATCTTCATGTTTTTGTGAGGGTGAGCCAGTTTTGTAATCTAGAATGCGAACACTGCCATTCGCAAGAAAGCTCACCCGATCTGGACGAATTATTCTTCCTGTTTGATCGCAAATGGCTCTTTCATTTAGGAGGGCGTTGGAGCCAAAGAAGTCTTTAAATTCTTCTTTTTGAATGGCATCGTATAGATGAGTAAGTAGTATTTGAAGGTCTTTGTTTTTTTCGTTATGCATGGCCTGCTTAACGTCTTCTTCGGTAAGACAGTTCGAGGCAACTTCATGAAAGGCCGTACCCAAATGAGTGCGATCGTCTTCTGTTATCCGAACGGAAATGTCAATTCTGTCGGTCCAGTCTTCACTTAAATGTTTAACCTCTTCATTTTCGGAGCCTTCTTCTTTCTCTTTGGGTGGAAGAGATGTGGCTGCAGTTCCCCATCGATAGATAGAATCGTCGATTTTGTTCTCCTCGCTGTTTTGCAAAAGGACGGTAAAAAACGAAGAAATCTTAGCTGGAGTTTGAGTTCCGAGGATAAAATAAGCTCTATCTACTGCTCTAGTCATTCCAACATAAAGAATATTCAGTTCATCAAAATGGTTAATGTTCGACCTTTTTTCGTATTCCTTCTGAAGGGGTGGATAGGTTGTTGTGGCACATTCTTCAATTGGAAAGGGATAAGGTCCGAATGGATCCATACTTTCCCCTTCGGCTTGATGCCAAATTACATCGCCCCGAAGCCTACTAATGTCCCAATCGATTTTGGGAATAATGACGATTGGAAATTCTAAGCCCTTGGCTTTGTGTATGGTTAAAATTTCAATAGCATTGTCTTTTTGCCCACTCATGGCTTTAACATTATTGCCCCTTTCTTCCCACCAATGGAGAAAAGCAGCCAAATCTTCTCCGTTCTTCCGCACTTGTTTCAAACATTCTGAAAGCAAGGTTTGAACAAAGCGCTCCGATTTTCCGAGAAGCTGAAATGCACGTAAATAGTACTCTATGAGATCATAAAGACCAATTCCTTTGAATGGGTGCTTGAGTTCAGGGAAGTAGGCTTGTAGAGCTTTAAATCCTTTTGAATTGAGCATTTCTCTTCCAACCAAACTGGGCTGCTGAATCAAGCCTTTGAGACATAAATAGCGATGAATTTGTTGCTGAGCCTCTTTGTCTTCTCTATTGGAATGCAGCCTTAGACAGGCTATGGCAAATACAACCTCTTCGTTTGCGCCAAGTGATTGGCCCACCTCAGTGATAGATGGAATTCCAAGATCTGTGAGTAGAGACTGATATACTTCTATTTCCTTGTTATTTCGCGCAATAATGGCAATGCTTCCAGGCTGGATATTTTCTTCAAGCAAAGACTTTACTATTTCACAAAGTCGATCTGAATTCCACAAAGAAAAAGGTATGCTTACTCCATCGATACTGAACTTTTGAAAGTTGTGAATTTCCACCATTCCCCCTATTTGCTTGGTGGCAGGCCGTTGGGTTGCTTGAGTATACAATGCTTCGAAACGCTGGATCTTGAGTTGTTTCGCACAGATTCGAAAAAAATCGGAGTTGAAATTGACAATTTGAGGACGACTTCTATAATTTTCTTGGAGCGATAAAAAGGAATAGGGATATTCCAAATTCATTCCCTTTTCCATTATATCGAGGAAAATGTCTACATCGCCATTTCTAAAACGGTAAATAGCTTGTTTGGCGTCTCCAACCAGCATCACAGTGCCGCCAACAGCCATTGCATTTTCACGCAGCGGTTCCAAGTTTTCCCATTGCATTCGCGAGGTATCTTGAAATTCGTCTATGAAATAGTGCTGGTATCGTTCGCCCAATCTTTCATAAATATAGGCGGAAGGATTCTTTTTTAATTCTTTGGCAATGAGTTGATTTATATCTGAAATGGGTATAATATTCCTTTCTACATACAGCATTTGCAAGATGAATTGCATTTTCTGAAGTAGCGAAAAGCTAAAGCTGTCTTTGCGAATTAGCTCTCTTAAGTTGTATAAGCTGGCTTCGTTTTCAATAAAATCAATTACTTCCTCAAAGTAGTTTCTCCAATCCTCAAAAGCCCTATTAGCTAGAATTTTTTCTTCTGAAGAGCAGCCTTTTTTTATTAGCTGCTCCGAATCAAAGAATTTTGAAAGTTTAGGCCAAGCGTCTATCGATTTATCCAATGCACCCTCAGCGAGTAGTTTCACAGCTTTAGGTAAATATTGATAGGGATAGCAGCTTTCGTCAAGTCCTGTTTCTTTTAGAAGACTCATTCCTTGTTGTCCCAGTTCTAGAGCTCGCTGGAGAACAGCTTCATTTTTTGGGATGAGGGCTTTGCGAGCTTTATGAAAATCGCCAAAACTCCAATTCTGGTAGATCGTACTCTCTTCGCCACTGGCCTCTTGAAATAGTCTGAAGGCTTTTGTTTTTAAGAGCTTATGTAGGTTCCATGACTCTTGGTGGACTTCAACTAAATGCATTGCGAACTCAAGCAGTAGAGCAGATAGTTGAGGGTCGCGGTTATAGTCGCTTAATAAATACTCGGCTGCATCTGAGAGTAAAACGTCTGAATCGAGTTCTACTTCAAAACCCGGATTGAGGTCTAGGTCTAAGGCAAAGGTTCGGATAATTCTATGACTGAATGCATCTATGGTACTGATGCCTAAGTATCCATAATGATGTAAAATATAATGTAGTAAGGCTTCGCAGCGAGCGATAAACTGAGATTCATTGAGTTGAAGTTCTTCGCGAATCATTTTTCCCATTCCAGAAGATTCAGAACAGTCAACACAATCTCGCAAAACGCGTAAAATTCGCGACTTCATTTCGGCGGTTGCCTTTTTTGTAAAGGTGATTGCCAATAGTTTACGAACGTAAGACGGATCGGAAGTGCTTAAAGCAAGAGCGAGGAAATTCTTTACCAAAGCAAAGGTTTTTCCGGCGCCCGCTGAGGCGGAATAGAGGGTGGTTTGAGTCGGCGAAAGCATCTGCCTAAGATAAGTACTTAGCGGTCGCCAGAGAACTCTATTAGCTTTCGCCTATAGACGTTAAATAGTTTGCTTTTACTAACAAAACCGATGTATCGACCCTCTTGAGTTACAGGCAAATTCCAAGCAGAGCTATCCTGAAACTTCTTAATTACAAGCTCCATTCGATCTTGAACATCAATAATTTCAGGAGGGGTACTCATGAGATCTCTTACGTAGGTTCGATCATATAAGTTCTGATCAAACATTATATGCCTAAAATCATCTAGGGTTAAAACGCCGGTGAGATTTTCATTTTCATCGAGTACAGGAAAGAGGTTGCGTTTACAGTGCGAAACTACGTTCACCAACTCCCCTAAATTCATGTCAGCATGGGTTGGACTAAAATCGGTTTCGATTACACTTTCTAGTTTCATTAGTGTAAGTACCGCACTGTCTTTGTCGTGCGTTATGAGTTCTCCTCTTTGTGCGAGTTGAATGGCGTAAACCGAATGCGGTACAAAGGCTTTAACTACCGCAAAAGCAACGGCACTGGTAATCATTAGTGGAAGAAATAATCCATAACCACCTGTAACTTCTGCGATTAAAAAGATGGCAGTAAGTGGAGCGTGAAGTACTCCAGCCATCAGAGCCCCCATTCCAATTAAAGTGAAATTAGACTCAGAGAGTCGAGCTATGTTAAGATAGTTAATAAGCCTAGCATAAACATATCCTAAGGCGCTTCCCATGAAGAGGGTAGGAGCAAAAATACCTCCAACCCCTCCGCTGTGAAGAGTGAGTGAGGTGGCAAAGACCTTGAAAATAACGAGTCCAAATACCAATAGCAAAACGAGTATTTCGTGTTCAATAATTCCATTGAAGATATTGTTTTGAAGAACCAATTCAACTTGGCCATTGAGCAGCTGATTGATGGTTTCATAACCTTCCCCATAAAGGGCCGGAATGAAGAATAGGAGGGTTCCTAACGATAATCCGCCAATTAAAACGCGCAAATAGGCATGTTTAATTTTATGAAAAAATCCTTCGATGAAAAAATAGACTTTGTTGAAATAGATGGAAAAAATGGCTGCTAAGACTCCTAGGATAAGATAGAAAGGAAGATCGTTTACAATAAAAGGTTCCTGAATTTTAAATGGAAAAAGGTAGCCTTCCCCCGTGAAGAAGATGCTCATTAGAGCCCCTGCGACCGAAGATAACAAGAGCGGTACCAAGGAGCCCAACGTAAGGTCTAGACTAAAGACTTCTATGGCAAAAACAACGGCGGCTATGGGTGTTTGAAGAATACTGGATAAGGCACCTGTTGTAGCACAACTAATTAGTAAAATTCTCGACTTATAGTTGAGGTGCATCATTCGCGCAAGATTGGAGCCAATCGCCGCTCCCGTTGAAACAGTAGGGCCTTCGAGTCCAACCGAGCCTCCAAAACCCACAGTAATGGAGCTGGTAATGATGGAAGCATACATTTTAAACGGCCGAATGATGCCGTTTCTCTTCGAAATGGCATAAAGAGTTGAAGGTATGCCATCTCCTATGGGCTCTTTTATTATAGCTCTGGCTATCAATACGGTAAGAAAAATACCGATGATAGGAAAACCAAAGTAAAAGAGAATGTGGAAATCGAGTAGATATTCGCCTCGAAGAAGTTCTTGGATGAAGTGAACAGAATTTTTGAGCAATACTGCCACGCTCCCGCTGATCAATCCCACAAAAACGGAGAGGACAAGTATAAACTGTCTCTGCGGGATGTTTTTAAGTCTCCAAACTAGAAACTTACCAAGAATGCTTTGCGGTTTCTGAGCCATGAAACCTCCAAGGAGGCGCTAATTAAGGGTTCTAAGCTGAAGGTACGTGCATAGAATACTCATCCAAAACCACATCGGTGATGTACTCTAAATGCTTTTGTGTATATAATTCATCTACAGCTTCAAATGATAAGAAACCACATGAATTGGCCAATGAATTATTCTGGGATAAAGTAAATACAGGACGAGCCACTTGACCCAAAACAGCAGATTGCAATTTTTCAGGACCTACGATGTAGGTATTCTGAACCAATCCTGATTGAAGGGTTGCAAGGTCTGCCATGCGCATAACACCCTTGTGGTAAGAAGAAGAGTCTTCTACCTCAAAGGCTCTCGCAATACTTCGATCACGCACCCAAAGAAGGTCTATGGTTTCTACCGTACGAAGGGTTAGATAGTCTAAATTTAAAGGCAAGGTATCCAATAAAGTTTCACCCGTAGGCTTCCAAATTTGGAGCACTTGAGATCGAACATCCATAGGAATCTAGATCTTAAAGTTCATTCTTTCACCAATGCGTGCTAAAAGGGCTTGGATTCGAATAACATTGCGTCCATCGTCTTCCGGATTATTTGAGCGGAAAGAATCGTTGGCGGGAATGTTGATGTTCATAGGTGATGTAGCTTGATTGGAGCGGGTTTCATTTTTGGGTGCCCCGTTGCGTGAAACTGCAGCAAAGCCTAAACTTGGGTCGAGAACAGCAGTGTTTCTCAACTCTTTTCGGGTTCCAATAACCAGATTATCCGAATTAAAATCGGCGGATATTGGAGGGGTGTAAGGCGCTTGATATTCTGTTTGTCCGTTCTCAGTGTTCATTTCTACTGGACTTCTTTCAGGTACAGGTGCAGATTCAGTTTCATTCACTGGAACAATTGGGTTTGAAGATTCATCGATGACATTGGAATCAGTAGGAGTAGTTTCCTCAGGCTTAGTTTCAGATTGCTCTTCATAAGGTTTGGCATTGGTCACTCCAATTTTCATTTGAGACTCATGCACTCCTGCATCTTTCTCGCGTAATATCCACTCAAGAAGTTGACCGTCAAAGGGTTCTAATTTTCGCAGTGAGCCTCTAAATCCGGCCCATATCAAACTGCTTTTAGCAATTGACTTTGTAAATGAAAGATTGTTCCAAACAATATCTGAATTGTCCAGAATGCCGTTGTTCAGACTTAACCATACTCTGGGTTTCACATTGAAACGAACGGTATACGGATCGTCAGAAACAGCAAAAAGGGGTTTGTCATCTTTAAAAACAGCACTTGTAACTTCAAGTACACCAACCAATTTTGCCGTTTGGAGCACATAACAAATTAAAATATCTCCAGGCTGAATATCCTGAGCTAATGCGCGTTGTCTTTCTCTAAATCCTACAACCTTCCAATCCGTCTTCGAGAATCTCTCATAGGCGTCAGGTGTCAGTAGGTTGGTAAAATATGCCATATTTGTTGTTGTTCAGACTCTGCAATCCCTTGCAAATAGGATGTTTAGTGATTGTTTGAGTCCTTGAATTTTTCGCGTCCAAGATAGTTAAAATCTAGTTCCCCATTGGCGCAAATTGCTATGGATTTAAGATTTCTTATTTCTTATCGCTTTAAAAACAATACTTGACTAATCCTTTGCTTGTATAAGCCCTATACTGAGCTCTTTAAGTTGATCTTCATTTAGGCTTGCAGGGGCGTCAATCATTACATCTCTTCCTGAGTTATTTTTCGGGAAAGCAATGAAATCTCGAATAGATTCTTGTCCGCCCAAAAGTGCGGTTAGTCTATCAAAGCCAAAAGCTATTCCTCCATGAGGCGGCGCTCCGTATTCGAAAGCATCCATCAAAAATCCAAATTGTTTCTTTGCTTCTTCATCGCTGAATCCCAGTAGAGTGAACATCTTTTTTTGAAGGCCTTTGTCGTGTATTCGTATAGATCCTCCGCCTATTTCATGTCCGTTTAGAACAATATCATATGCATTGGCTCTTACTGCAGCAGGTTCTGTTTCAAGCAGGTGTAGGTCTTCTGGCTTGGGCGCTGTAAAAGGATGGTGCATGGCGTGCCAGCGCTTACTCTCTTCATCCCATTCTAGTAATGGAAAGTCAAGAACCCATAAAGGCGCAAATTCATCTGGCTTTCTCAATCCTAATTGATTTCCAAGATGCATTCGCAGCTCACTCAATGCTTTCCTTGTTTTATTCGCATTTCCTGCCAATATTAGAATAAGATCGCCTGCTTTTGTTTTAAACGAATCTCCCCAAGCAGCCAAGGCATTGGAATCGAAGAACTTATTTACAGATGAAGTAAAGGTGTTGTCGTCCTGGTGCTTCGCCCAAATAAGCCCAGTCATTCCAATTTGAGGTCTTTTGATGTAATCTGTAAGTGCATCCAGTTCTTTTCTGCTGAAGTCAGCTTTTCCATCCACTCGAATTCCAACTACCAATTCTGCGTCTGTAAATACTTTAAAGTCTGTTCCGCGTAGCTTTTCATCTAGCTCAACAAACTTCATATCAAACCGAATATCGGGTTTGTCATTTCCATAAGTTCGCATGGCTTCGTTGTATGTCATACGAGGAACCGAGGTGATTTCTATGCCTTTTATTTCTTTTAAGACGTGAATAAGCATTCCTTCAAAAGTCTTCAGGATGTCTTCTTGTTCAACAAAGGCCATTTCACAGTCTATTTGAGTGAATTCAGGCTGTCTATCGGCTCTTAAATCTTCATCGCGAAAGCACTTAACAATCTGGAAATATCTATCCATTCCTCCCACCATTAATAACTGCTTAAAGGTTTGTGGAGATTGAGGAAGTGCGTAAAACTGACCCGAATTCATACGCGATGGAACTACAAAGTCTCGTGCGCCTTCAGGAGTTGATTTAATTAAAAATGGGGTTTCAATTTCGGCAAAGCCCAGCTTAGAGAGATAAATGCGTACAGTTAATCCAAGTTGATGTCTGAGTAATAAATTCTCTCGAACGGGCCTTCTTCGGATATCTAAATAGCGATACTGCATTCTCAATTCGTCTCCTCCATCTGTCTCGTCTTCTATGGTAAAAGGAGGGAGTTTTGCTCTATTGAGAACTTTAAGATTATGCACTTTTATTTCAATTTCGCCCGTGGCCAAATGTGCATTTTTGCTGCTTCTTTCTATGACCAATCCTTCAATTTGGATAACCGTTTCTCGACCTAACCTACTCGCTTCTTGAAGTAAAGGAGCATCCCACTCTTCATTGAATGTCAGTTGTGTTATTCCATATCGATCTCTTAAATCAACGAAAAGCATTCCGCCCAACTCGCGAATGCGTTGTACCCAGCCGGATAGAGTTACGTTCTTCTGACTGTCAGAAAGAGTGAGTTGACCGCAATGATGTGTTCGAAATGCCATGCTATACTATTATCTTGGCGCGAAAGTACATAGCAAGATTACATAATGGAACTTTATACTGATGAGTACTTCATGCGTGAAGCCTTAAAAGAGGCAGTTAAGGCATTTGAAGAAGATGAGGTGCCGGTTGGCGCGGTGCTGGTTGGCGACACGAAAATTCTTGTGCGAGGGCATAATTTAACCGAGCGATTGATTGATGTTACGGCCCATGCTGAGATGCAAGTTTTAACGGGTGGAAGTCATGCATTAGGAGCCAAGTACCTCCCTGATTGCACGCTTTATGTAACACTAGAGCCCTGCGTAATGTGTTCTGGAGCACTTTTTTGGAGTCAGATCGGGCGAGTGGTTTTTGGTGCTTACGATCAGAAGAGGGGCTATCAGTCTTGGCGCGGATTGACATTGCATCCACGTACTGAAGTGCTTGGAGGTCTTTTTGCCGAAGAAAGCACACAATTACTTCAGCGATTTTTTCAAGAGAAAAGGAAAAAGTAGAAAAAAAAGAGGCCACCCAAATGGGTAGCCTCCTTCTAAGAAAGTATTCTAGAAAAGTCTAGTTCTTAATGATTCTTTCTGTTTTGGTTTCTCCGTTTTGGATAACCTTAACCAAATAGGCTCCGTTGGCCCAATCGCTTAGATCAATGCTGCTTCCATTTACAGGATTTTGCATTTCTAATACTCTCTGACCAATCGAATTCATGATTTCAACAGACTCAATGCCGTCCCCGATAAGGTTTATAAAACGGGTGGTTGGATTGGGATAAACGCTAAAGAGCTCAGCATTTCCGTCTACACTTCCGTCGTTCTTCAAACCTGATCCGTTGTAGAATTTCCTACCTATACAAGCATACTGTGTGTTGCGCGGAGTTCCGTTGTCGTTGATTCGCGCAAAGGCAGTAAACTCATAATTGGCAGAAGGTTTTCCACTTCCAGTAAAGTCTACAGTAGCGGTTGTAGCAGTAGATAAAGAAGTGGTAGTCCAAGGAGCTCCAACGCCCGCTTGGCGGTAAGCCATACGATATCCTATTAAAGTAACTCCAGAATCCAAGATCGCAGGACTCCATGTACCAACGAAAGTTACTTGGTTTGGCTTAGCTACGGCAAAATTAGTAGGAGCCATGCTATTGATGCTTAGATCAGAAACAGTAACACTCGCAGAGTCTTTACAACCATTCTGGTCAGTCGCTACAAACGTATAGGTCATTCCTTGTTGGCCATAAATGAAACGTGTTGTTTCACCTGTATTCCATCTAAAAGTTTTGGCTTTAAATCCGCCGTTTGCTATACCTTTAAGTAGCGCCGAATCACCTGCGCAGAAAGGAGCTACTAGCTCAATAGCATTCACCGACATAGGCTTACAATCTGGCGTGAAGCTAAATCCACAACTATACATCCACTGTCCTTCAAATAGAGCTCCTACACGAACATCTGTAGAAATTCCAGGAGCGCTCATAATTACATTTTGTGATGAAAGAGTGCTGTCTGTCCAAGATTTAGGAGTGCTCCAAACGCTGTCTGCGCTCTCTTTAATCTGTAGAACATATCTGTCTGCATTGGGTGCAGTAAAGTTCACTTCATACAATGCAGGATTTGAAACTTTGCTGATAGAATCTACAGAAACAAATTCGCAAACATCAAAGTTGTCTGAGATTAAGCGAATCCAGGGTGAAGCGAAGGTTCGAGATCCAGAATAACCAGTATACCAACGGCCGTTTGCAGGAAGGTACATGATAGCTGATAGGTAAGATTGATATAGGAAGTTTGGATTAACCGTTTGGTCATTTCGTATGGCTATAGGATTAACTCCGGCATTAGCAAACATAGTAACCACTACATACACTGAGCGTCTGCTCGAATTCATGAAGAGAGTGTTGTTCAGAGGAAGAGTTATGCTGGCATTTGCTACATCGGTGGCGGTTATGGTATAAGGCGCCAATGAGTCTAAACGCAGAGCGGGATCAAAGCCAGTTATAAAACCTGTAAAGCCCGATGAATCATACAAACTCACCTGAACTTGTCCTCCTGCAACGGTAGTGCTTCCTAAGCCGAGCTGTACTCCATATAAGAAGTCATCAGCATCTAGATCTAGACGCACCGCCATAGCAGATCCCTGATTTCCAATATTTGCCGTCCCAATATTATTATAGTAGTAGTTAAAGTCTAAGGATAATAGGGAAGGCGTTACGTGAAACCAAGTGGTATCTGTGCCCAGAGTTACCTCATTAGAGCTTACAGTATAGTAAAATTGGTAAGAATCTAACTCTGTTGGAAGGAAGAAATCTCCGAAAGTGTTTAAGGAGTTATAATCTAAAGTTGCACCGCTCAATACAGTATCAAAAATAGGACTAGATAAAGTGGCATAAGGAACTAAGTTCTTTAAAACACCCACTTGCAATTGAACATCCGTTAAAGGTTCAGAGCCTTGATTTGTAATTGAGGCTAAGTAAGCCCAGCCTTTTGCTTGAGCAGGAGTGGTTATACCCATTTGAGAGCCATCTCCAATGATAAAGCTAGTCGGGCTAAATCCGTTTACACTAACCAACTCCATATTGTATAGGCTGGGGGTAGTTAAGGAGATGTCATCCAACATCCAGAAATAGTAATTTCCTTCGAAACGAAAACGAAATCTTGCTGTCGCAGAACCACCTATAAAAGAGGATACATTTATCGACTGTGCATCATTTGCAGCTGTTTGTCCATTCACGGATACTCCGCTGTTTAGGGTTACCGCATTTGTCCAAGTCACACCTCCATCGGTTGAAAAGTCTATATAGGATGCAGGGACAGCTTGGCTTCCTCCTGGACCTGAAAATCGTCTATAATATTGAGTAAAATTTAAAAACAACTGAGGGTTGGCAGCTAAGTTAATTACAGGTGTTGTAAGGGTAGCAAAGTGCGGACCTGCTGCAATTCCGTTTCCGAAATTACCAGGTATTCCACCATTGTCTAAGAAATCAGAGTCAAAAATTACAAAACCGGTAGAACCTGTAGGCCCGGTTATTACATTAGCAGGATTTCCATAGGCACCTCTCGACCCAGTAGTAGCAGGAAATGCACCCGTTGCGCCACGATACTCCCACTTCGCATCTGGATCCGGAAGACCTGCAGCTGTTCCACCATTACCCCAACCTGATGGAATTCCATTGGTAAAGCTTTCGCTCCAGATTACCGTGTTTTCAGGATTTCCATAGGCTCCATTGAAGCTTAGAAATGATTTGCTTTCAAGCGCCTTATTGGACGGAGCTTGCGCTTCTCGAACGGCTGGTAGCTCATTTGAGTTGCTGGATTGAGCAAATACTCCTCCACATAATAGCAGAGCGAGTACCGAAGAGTGTGTTTTCTTCATTAGTTAGGTTTTTAGTTTAAATTTGAATCTAATATAGTTAAAAAATGAATTCCTTCAACAGAGCGGGATTTTCTAATCTAAAACCTTATGAAGTTCTAAGGAATCAAATCAGTTAGAACCGTTCGCAGCTTTGACAAAGCTCAATCTCATCTGTTTTATTCTTCGCCATTTGGTCTAGCCACTTAGTACGCTGTAGAGAGGTGTATGCACCATAGAGTCCATCTTTGTGCAGATTTCCAACTACTCCTTTTCCGTTTAAGTCATTGCAGCACAAGCTTACTGAACCATCTGGCAGCAAAACCAATTGGTCCATCATCATATTGCAGCCCCATTTGTACCATTTTGATTGATTGGGTTGGATGTTTCCATCCAATTCAACTTGACCTCCCCAATCGTGAACCAACCTCAATTCTGATCGATCGGCCATTTGCAACATTCTCTCGAAATCTGGATGGAATTTTCTCAACTTCAATTTTTCTTCGTCGGTAAAAACTGAAATTAGAAAAATCTTTTTTGGAGAATGGATTTCGGCATTCTCTCTAACAAGCGCTTCAAAATGGCCCGTAAAAACATCCCATTTTGCCCGAATTCGAATGGCTTCAAAATCCTCTGGACTTCCGCCATCCATACTCAGTCCCACCTTCTGAATGGCTTTACACTGCAATATAGATTTTCTTCTTTTTTCATTCAGCAGCATTCCGTTGGTAAGAATTTCAACCTTCGGGAAGGAGCTTCCCAATTGTTCCGTTTGGAGTTTATACCGATCTAGGAGAGCCAGCATTTCTTCAAACTGGGGATGAAGGAGAGTTTCGCCCCCATTGTGAAGATGAATCACTTCTACCTTTCTAAACCGTGGGTCACTGGTAATTTCACGTAAAAAAAGCTCCCAAGTTTCTAGAGACATTCTCTTTTTTGGTTGGAAGTGGTCTAAGGCACAAAAAGAACATCTCAAATTGCAGTAATTCGCCCATTCCACAAAAATCTCCCTCGTGCTCACGGTTGAAGTATCTCGATTCAATTTTCGGTGAAGCAGATAGCGATAGCCAAAATCTAAACCTTGTGCCCATTCAAATAGAGGTCTTAACAAAGAGACCTTTCCGAATCTGTGATTGATTGCATCGCGCAACTCCAAATAGCTCATGCTACAAAGAAAAGAGCCAGAGCTTCAGAAAAAGATGATATTCCTCAGTTCTGGAAGTCTTCTCTTTTTTTCTGAAAAACAAGACTATTAACCAAGGAAATGGCTAGGCTAAAAAGCAATGCATATCCAAAGCTTTCAATTTGAAATCCACTTATCCACCGTGCAGCGAGTGAAATAACGAGGGCATTTATGATAAAGAGAAACAATCCAAAGCTAAAAAGGGTAATGGGCAAGGTGAAAAGTATAAGAAGCGGACGCACCGTTGCATTTAATACTGAGATAAGAAGGGCCGCCAATAATGCTTGCCACCATGGGTCTATGCTTACACCGGGTAAAACCTTGGCCAAAACCAACATTAATAGAGCTGAAAAAGTAAGTCGTACTAAATAAGGAGGGCGCGCGGTATTTTGTGCCATGAAAAGGATTTATACTGCTAATGTAAAGAGATCAACACGAGTAGATTTATTTTAAAAGGCTGTGATGAAAGTATTAGATATATGGCATACTCATTTTCAATGCATCTCACATCTTTAGTACCTTTCGCTTTTAAATTATAAGCAATGCGAAAAGCATGGATATTAGGCGTGGCAGTTTTGGCTGCAACTGCCTGCAAACAAGGTGAAGAAGCCGAAAAAGTAACAGAGGATATGAGTGTTCTAAGCGATATGCACAGTTATTCGAAACCAGAACAAGCAAAAGTTGAACATTTAGATTGGAAGGCGGAGGTTGATTTCAATGAGAAAGTAATCTACGCAACCGCTACATGGACTTTAGCCGACGGCGCCAAGGATAGGGTGATTTTTGATACGCATGACTTAAATATTGAGTCTGTGGTAGATGAAGCCGGAAATAACTTAGTCTTTGATTTATCAGAACGAGATGAAACTTTTGGCCAAGCTTTAAGCATCGAATTGCCAGAGAATACGCGTCAGATTTCTATAAAATACGTTACTTCTGCCACTGCAAAGGCGCTTCAATGGACTGCCCCAGAGCAAACGGAAGATAAAATACATCCCTTTCTATATACACAGAGTCAAGCTATTTTGGCTAGAACCTGGATTCCTTGTCAAGACAGTCCAGGTATACGCTTTACGTATAAGGCGGAGGTAAAAGTAGATCCGGCCCTTCTCGCCTTAATGAGCGCTTCGAATCCACAAAGTATTAATCCAGAAGGAGTATATCAATTCGACATGCCTCAACCGATTCCAAGTTATTTATTGGCTTTAGCTGTGGGCGATTTGTATTTCAAGCCAGTAGGTCCGAAAACGGGTGTGTATGCCGAGGGTTCTGTGGTGGATACAGCTGCTTATGAATTTGCCGATATGCAGAAGATGTTAGAAGCGGCAGAGGCTCTTTATGGAGAATACCAGTGGGGTAGATATGATCTAATTGTTCTTCCACCTTCTTTTCCTTTTGGGGGAATGGAAAATCCGCGATTAACCTTTGCAACACCAACTATTTTGGCAGGCGATCGCTCATTAGGCTCACTGGTTGCCCACGAATTGGCCCATAGTTGGTCTGGAAATCTAGTAACCAATGCTACCTGGAACGACTTCTGGTTGAACGAAGGATTTACAGTATACTTCGAGCATAGAATTATGGAGGCTGTCTACGGTAGAGATTACTCCGAAATGCTGGCTTCTTTAGGACATGAAGGTCTTCTTACCGAAATAGATGATTTTATGTCTGAGAATCCGGATGATACAAAGCTGAAAATAGATCTTACTGGGAGAAATCCAGACGATGGAGTAACGGCTATTGCCTACGATAAAGGATACCATTTTTTACGTCTCATTGAAGAAACAGTTGGCAGAGAGCGCTTCGACCTCTTTTTAAAGAGCTATTTCTCTAGTAATGCCTTCCAAGTTATGGACACTGAAAGATTTTTAGGTTTACTCAGGAAGAATTTGGTAAGCCCTGAAGAGGAGGCTCAAATAGGAATTGAGGAATGGGTATATGGAACGGGTTTACCAAGTAATGCTCCTGTGCCGGATGCAAGTAGATTTATAGCAGTTGATGCTGCAGCTCAGTCGTTTTTGGATGCGGCCAAACTCTTGCCTCCTGCTGAGCAAACGGAAGGATGGAGTACCCATGAATGGCTGCGTTTCTTGGCAAAATTGAGTGAGGCTGATGTTGAAAGACTTAAAATACTCGATCAGCAATATGCCTTTACCGAAAGCAACAATTCAGAAGTTGTGGCGGCTTGGCTGGGAATGAATCTCAAACAAACCGAAGTTTCTACTGCGGTGGATAAAAAGGCTGAAGAATTCTTGGTGCGAGTGGGAAGAAGAAAGTTTCTAACCCCCACCTACAAGGCGATGATTGAGGGAGGTCATATCGATAGGGCAAGAGAAATTTACTCTAAAGCTCGAAGCGGATACCATGCAGTAGCAAGAGAAACACTCGATAAGCTTTTGGAATCAGAAGCTTAAACTAAGATCCAACCGAACTCAACCATTTCTTTTTGAAGTGGTCGAGTTCGGTTTCTTGTACACGGAAATAGGCATCCCTCGTAGGGATATGTTCATTCATGCAAATTCCCGATAAAATTTGTTGCTGAAATGCCTTTTGAAGATCTTTGACCATACTGGCATTAGAGGTTCTAAGATAATTAATCCCAGCAAAACTCAAGAAGACCGAATTGAGATGTTCACTGATCAATAAGGCATTATTCGACATATTTAAATAAGGCATTTTATACATCGTATGGCGTGAGTCTTTCACGCAATCTTGCCTAAGTAATTCTAAAAGGTCAATCAGATCTTGCAGAATCAGCAGTGCTTCTTCTTTGCTTAGAATTCCCTCGCCAACCAAAGAATTCATCTGGTTTAAGACATTACTCATGGTTCGGTCTGTCCACAACTCTAGCACTGTCATTTGTCTGTAAAGCTCAAATAGATTTCTAGATTGACGAACGATGTGAATACTTATGTCTTTGAGGCGAAGCTCAGAGTGTTCGTCGTAATTAGCCCCTCTCAACCAAACTAAATGTTTGAATCGAATGAGATTGTCTGAAAAGAAATAACAAAAAAGAGGTAGGTCGCGAGCCGAATAGTATAAACGATGATCCATGTTTAATGAAAGATTAAGCATGCGATACGTCTCCTTCAGATACACAGTTAGGCTTTGAGTGTCTTCTATATAAGGTGGACGAATGGCCGAGAGTCTAGATTGGTTATTTGAGAACGCGCTGAATTCATCTAATGGAATATCATAGGCCAAAAGAATTTTAATAAGCTCCTCAGCACTTAATTTAACATCTCCACGAATGCGTTTATAGGCATTGTTCAAGCTGAGATCCAATACTTCACTAACTACAACAGCTAGTTTTTTCGCTGTCGGAATCTTCTCCACTATCTTTCCAAATATCCAATCTTGAATGTCCATAGAACTAATTTTATACTAATTTATCGATTTTGGATTAAATCTAAGCCTTTTCAATGGAAGGCCCTTCAAAGGTAGGAAAATGACTTCCATTTTGAGCAATAATAGGGTTGAAAAAAAATATTTTGAGGTTTTTTAATGAAATTTCAAGGGAATTGATCGACAGAATTTAATTGGAATCAGCCTAAATATTCTTGCCGATGGAAAAACCCGAAAATTTTTAACTTCTGAATTTCAATTAATTAATTAAAAATTGAGACGAGAAAATGTAAAAGAAGCAAGGCTCAATATGAAAAAAAACTGAAATGTTTTTTCCGAATTTGGAAATGTAAAAAAAATTACTTTCTAAAATCGGAACAAGGGATAAATGAGCGCTGCTCATCTTTGTGGTGTTAATTCATACGGATACATAAGTTAAAGGATTGATTAAAAGAAAACATTATTTCTAAAAAAAAAGGAGCGACTTTAAAATGTCGCTCCTTTTTTGTTACCTATTGTTCTTTGGAGTTCTGGGCTTGAATACGCTTTTGGCAAAAGAGCCAGCGGGTTTTCCCGTTCTCTGTTTTGGTTTAGGTGAGAATGAACCTGAACTACCACGAGACCTATTTAAAGGCGCTCTGTCTGGTTCAAAATCAGGATCCTCTTCTATTGCAACTGGATTCTGTAGTTTAGGAACCGATTGCCCAATGAGTTTTTCAATATCCTTTAAGAGTGGACGTTCGTCTGAGGCGCAAAAAGAAATGGAAGCACCACTTGCTTTCGCTCTTCCTGTTCTTCCAATTCGATGAACATACGTCTCAGGAACATTTGGAAGATCAAAATTAATTACCAATGAAAGATCGTCTACGTCTATACCTCTGGCAGCAATGTCAGTGGCTACGAGAACTCTCATTGTTCCTTCCTTGAATTCTTTTAAAACGCGCTGTCTTGCATTCTGACTCTTATTGCCGTGAATGGCTTCTGCTTTGATGGATTTTTTCGCCAAATAGCGGACGATCTTATCGGCTCCATGCTTGGTGCGCGAAAAGATGAGAGCGGTTTCAAATTCACTGGTTTTAAGTAAATGAGCAAGTAAGGCCGTTTTGTCTTTCTTTTCTACAAAGTACAAACCTTGTGTAACTCGTTCCGCTGTAGTTTGCTTGGGCTCAATGGTAATGCGTTCAGGATTTCCAAGCATAGATCCAGCGAGTTCCACAATTTCTTTCGGCATGGTGGCCGAGAAGAAGAGCGACTGTCTCTTAGGAGGCAGCTTCGCAATGAGTTTTCGGATGTCGTGAATAAAACCCATGTCGAGCATATGGTCTGCTTCATCTAGAACAGAGAATTCAACTTTGTCTAGTCTAATAAATCCTTGTCCCATTAAGTCTAGTAATCGCCCTGGGGTTGCTACTAGTATGTCAACTCCTCTTTGAAGTTTGTCTGTCTGACTGCCTTGCTTCACACCTCCGAAAATAACCGTATTGGTCAATCCAGTGTATTTTCCGTAGGCAGTAAAGCTATCTGCAATTTGAATAGCCAATTCTCTGGTTGGAGCCACAATAAGGGCTCTTAAATTGCGCTTGCCCGATTGCACTTGCGGATTATTGTAAAGATGTTGAAGTATAGGAATAGCAAAAGCAGCGGTTTTACCCGTACCTGTTTGTGCACATCCCAATAAATCTTTTCCTTGTAATAAGAGCGGTAAGGCTTGTTGTTGTATCGGCGTTGGAAACTCGTATCCTTCTTCTGATAAGGCTTTTAGAATGGGATCGATAATCCCTAATTGTTTGAATGTCATGAAATTATTTGAGTTGCAAATATACTCCATAATCATTTCAGCCAATCTTAGTCAATTGTCAGCTGTTGTGAAAAGCATACGTTATGACTATTTTGGAAGAAGGAGGCTGTCATTTTGATTTATAATGCTTTTTTAAGCATCGAGCTTTTACTGTTCTGTAGAATCCCATCCACCTAAAAAGGAAAGGGCAAGCGTTTTCTTGGGAAGGGAGTAGATTTGTGCCGCATGAGCGAGAGTCTTTGCTTTCAAATCTTTGGCCCGCAAGGAGTTAATGGTTTTGTAATTCTCTGGCTAATAATATAATTCATATGGCGGGTCTCTATATTCATATTCCGTTTTGTCAGAAAGCCTGCCATTATTGCGATTTCCATTTTAGTACGCAGTTGCACAGTTTAACAGATATGGTGGATTGCCTTTTGCTGGAAATGGAATACTGGAAAAGTAGTTGGAATCCGGAACGGCTAGACTCTATTTATTTTGGCGGAGGTACTCCTTCTTTGTTGAGTGCCGAGCAAATTGCCCTACTGATCAACAAAGCAGTTGAGATTTGGCCCTTGGTGGATGGTGCAGAAATAACTCTAGAAGCAAATCCAGATGATGTTTCTGAGAATAAAGTGAGAGGATGGCAAGAGGCAGGAATCAATCGGATTAGTTTGGGTGTGCAGTCTTTTTTTCAGGCTGATTTACTTTGGATGAATCGTTCTCATACTTCTGCTCAAGCTTTTTCTGCCCTTGAAATACTGCGTTCTTGTGGAATAGAAAACATTACAATTGACCTTATTTACGGCCTCCCGAACCAAGAGTCACTGTTGTGGAAAAAGAATCTAAAGCATTTTCTGGGCTTGGGCATACCTCACCTTTCTGCCTACTCCCTCACTATTGAGGAAAAGACGGTTTTTGGTCATCAGTTGAAGGCTGGAAGCTTTTTGCAAGCAGAAGATGAAAGCGTAGAAAGGGATTATATCTATCTCTGCGAGACCCTTGAAAATCATGGATATGGCCACTATGAGATTTCTAATTTTTCTTTGCCTGGCAAAGAAGCTAAGCACAATTCGGCCTATTGGGGTGGACAATCGTATCTCGGCATTGGACCCTCCGCACATTCCTTTTACCAAGATAGACGCTGGTGGAATTTGTCAAATAACATTATGTATATCAGTAAAATAAGAAAGAATGAGCCTTGGTGGGAAGGAGAAATTCTAACTTCAACTCAAAGGAGAAATGAACGCCTGATTACTTCTTTGCGAACTTCCAAGGGAATTCAAACAGCGGATTTATTTGAAGGTGTAAAGGGAGATCGGTCGTTTATTAAGGAGCTTAATTCTCTCATTGAACAGACTAAATTAGTGGAGAATTCTGGCGTTTGGCGCATCCCAGAAAAGCATTGGTTGGTGAGTGACGAAATAATTTCAAGACTAATTATCGGATGAAGGCAATTATTGTAAATAAAGATGGAAAGGAATACGAAATTGAGCTGAATGAAGGAATAGATCTTTCCATTTCCTTCGGCGCCAAAGAGGCGGTTTTGGCTTGGGGAAGTGAGCCCACACGCTTCAATCCTGTTCAATATGGCGATTGGATTGGTGCTGTAGATCAAGGTGCTTCAGTGAACTTTTTTGATGTTCATCTAAATCCACACGGACAAGGAACACATACAGAATGGGTAGGTCATATTTTGCCTGAACGGGGTTCTGTAAATTCTGTTTTTAAGTCCTTTTTCTGCTTTGCCTCCGTTTGGGATACCCGTCTCGATGATTCTGGAGAAGCTTCTTTGGATGAAAATTGGAAGCCTCTTGGTGGCGAAGAGGCCGTGCTTTTGCGCACACTTCCTGCAGGGTTTTTAGACGAGGGCTATAATTTTAGAGGGAAGAATCCGCCCTATATCGCTGTAAAAACAATAGAGATGTTGCGTGATTATGGAGTTCAACACATCTTGGTGGATCTGCCTTCAGTAGATCCCGAAGAGGACGGAGGCGCCTTGGCAGCTCACCATGCTTGGTGGTTTACCCCAAGTGGCGAGCGCCGTGATCATTGCACTATAAGTGAGTTTGTAGCTCTTCCTTCCAAAGTGCAGGAAGGTCTCTATTTTATGAATTTACAATTGGCTCCACTCGAAAACGATGCAGCACCAAGTAGACCTCTATTGTTCGAGCTAAAAGAAAAGAGATGAATATAGAAGAGCTTAGAAATCATTGTCTTCAACTGCCTTATGTAACTGAAGGAACTCCTTTTGGCCCTGATGTTCTTGTTTTTAAAGTCCATGAGAAAATATTTGCCTTGGTAGGAATTAGCAATATTCCCGCATATGTTAATTTAAAATGCAATCCTGATCGCGCTATTGAGTTGCGCGAAAACTACTCTGAAATTACTCCAGGCTATCACATGAATAAACAACATTGGAACTCGGTTGTAATAGAAGGCACTCTGGGCCGTGAGCTATTGGTTGAACTCATTCAACATTCCTACGAATTGATCTTTTCCAGCTTACCGAAGAAGTTGAGAGATTTGAGCATCGATTAATTCCTTCTCAAGGCTCACAATTTGTGCTCTCAGAATCCTGTTTTTTTGAGTTTTTTCGTCCCTTTTTTAGTGGATTTTCAACAAGATAGCTTACATTCGTAAGATGTTGAATCTTAAACTAATAGAGCCATCAATTTAAGTCGTAAAATCGGTTTTATAGCAGGGCCACTGAGCTTCCTAATTCTACTGCTATTGCATCCCTTTGCAGAACCTATTGTAAACAGAGTATTGGCCGTGGCCTCTTGGATGCTCATTTGGTGGATCTTAGAAGTCTTTCCCATTTTTATTACCGCCCTTTTACCCATGGTTTTCTTTCCAGCTCTGGAAATTTTGAATCTTCAAGAAACCTTTATGCCCTATGGCAGCCCGATTGTTTTTCTCTTTTTAGGTGGATTCATTATCGCCTTAGCAATGGAAGAAAGAAGGCTTCATGAGCGTATTTCCTATGGTCTGATTAGACTTACCGGCACAAAACCGAGGCAAATTATTCTCGGATTTATGATTGCAACAGCCTTGGTGGCCATGTGGATTTCAAATACGGCTACCGCTGTAATGCTTTTGCCTATTGCTCTATCTGTTAGTAAGTTGCTTGGTGAACAAAGCAAAGATGAGCAGTTGCTCCAACGTTTCCGTCTCCTTTTAATGTTGGGAATTGCCTACGCAGCCAATATTGGAGGTACCATGACGCTCATCGGCACTCCACCCAATTTGGTTTTCGCAGGCTATTATTACGAAACCTTTGGAGTAGATTTTCCCTTTTCACGCTGGTTTATTTTTGGTCTTCCCACTGGAGGCATTCTTCTTTTTTTAACCTATCAACTTTTAACGCGCATTTTATATCCTATAGGTGGAAGTGAAATAGAGGGTGTAAAAGAGTTGATTCAAAAGAAATGGAAGGAAATGGGACGGATTTCTCGTGCTGAAGGTTCTGTGCTGGTTGTATTTACCATTACCGTTCTACTTTGGGTTTTTGCCCAGCCTCTGAATGATCTCATGGGTGTTCGGGCTTTGAATAACACCAATATTGCCATGTTTGGAGGGGTAGCCATGTTTGTGGTTCCTGTAAACTGGAGTGAGGGAGAATTTATTCTCGATTGGAAGAGTACGGTAAAGTTGCCATGGGGAATTCTCATTCTCTTTGGCGGCGGACTTACCATGGCCAAAGGATTGGAAACAGCTGGAATAATTCAGTCGATAGGCGAATTTTTTGCCAACAATACAGACTTGAGTCCATTTGCTTTGGTGCTATTACTCACCACTTTTGCGGTTTTTGCAACGGAGTTGATGTCGAATGTAGCCTTAGTAACGGTTCTTCTTCCCGTGGTAATTGGAATTGGAAAGAGCACAAATGTAGATCCACTTCTTCTTGCCATTCCCGTAACACTGGCCGCAAGTTGTGCATTCATGATGCCCATTAGTACACCACCCAATGCGGTTGTCTATTCCAGCGGTTATGTTTCAGTGAAACAAATGATGCGCGCCGGATTTTGGTTGAATATCATCTCCATTGCTGTTATTACGCTCATTTGCTACTTGATTCTGGGTTAATCTTTAGAAGATCACTTGGAACAAGATTTCAATTTGACTGCTAGAAAGAACGCTCTGACCACTTAAGCTTGTATAAGAGGCCTGCAGTTTACAAGCGTTTCCTTTGAAATACTTAGAAGCGCCAACGGACCAACCAGAGCGTTCTTGAATAACCGAAGCTGCGTTTAATTCAAATTCAGGTGTTACGCCAAAGTATCTGGCGTCTATTCCGTAGGCTTTGTTCGGAAGGATGTAGCCAGCCTGAAAGTTGTAACCCGTTCCTAGGGCCAAGAATTCGCTTATTTCTGTTGGTAAAAGTGCGTCGTTTGCTGTGGCGTTGATGTAGGATCCTTCTAGCTGAGTGGCGGTGGCTATAGCATATTCTCCCAACAGAGAGAAGCCTTTGTATTTCAGTAAAAAGTCTCCATATACCTGCCTGTAATCAGGCAATTGCGCATTTCCATTGATGTCGAACAGGCTAAAGTTGCCATGTCCTTCACCTACCGCTTCACTGGCGCCATCGTTGTAACTGGCCGCTGCACCAATCACAAATTTTGGCGATTTTTCATAAGTTAGATCGGCTATGGATTGGTCGTTTCCTTTTGAAAAGAATCCGAGTGGATAAAGATCAAAGCGTGCGGCGTATTTAAATCCGCCTAAATCGATATCTCTTGAATCGGAGCCGAAAGAATTTCTACCATCTCCAGAAGTGAAGGCCAACTGTGGTACAAATCCAAATTTAGATCCGCCAAATCGGTAATCCAGAAAAACACCAAATTCTCTTCCTGTATTACTAAAAGCAGTGCTCATTAGGCTTCTATCTGGATATTGAAGATGCGTTTCCATCACCAACATTTCGCGATTGTTTGCTAGACTTTGCTTTTGACCGACATATATATTCAATTTTTTGGTTGGATGGAAGCCAATCCAGGCGTCTAAGAGCGGATCATTGGCACTGAAATCAAGCTGCACGAAAAAGCTAACTCCTTCTTCAATAGCCGATCCACCGAGGTTAAAATAAGAGCGACGAGAGTTAAGGAAGTAGTCTGGATCCGAATCCTCAACAGTATTGATACCGATATAGGGTTGCACCATTCCGCCTATGCTAAAGTAATATGCACTATCGTTGAATGTGAAATTCAATCCTGAACCTAATTCAAAGGCGGCCTTGCTTTTTGAAGGTTTTTTTTGAGCCGAAAGCAAGCTGCTTACAGCAATAAAAGCAAGGAATAATATCTTTTTCATAGCGTTTTTATTCTCAGTTTAAACCCAGCAGTTCTTCCGCTTTGGTATAGCGATAAACAGGTAATTCTTGTCCTAATGCGGCTTTAATAACTTCAAAGTGCACAAAGCCGCTCGATACTTCTGGCTCAAGTACAGAAACAGCCAAATTGCTCCGCTCTTGGTTCAAGAGAACAACATAAGATCCTTTAGGAAATAGTACTTTCTGACTCTCAATTATAGTTTCAACTTCCTGAGGATGAATACCTTCGTAAGCATAGCTCTCTCTTTTATACTTTGAAATGGTATAAGCCTCTACCTCTATACTTTTTTCTTCCGTTAATTCATGTACCGCCACTCCTAAGGTTTTAAGCTTTTCAGCGGCAGCCGTTTCAGAGGGAAGAAGTAAGTAAGCAGTTGGACGAATGCGTTTGAATGTGGCTCTAGATTGCAGGGCATTGTGAATAACGCATTCTAATTCTATGTACTCATTGGTAGATAGATCAATCATTTTCATTGTTCCTGAGAGAATAGGCCTGCTGGATTTTAAAACCACCTTATCCGATGCCATCTCATTGTATCTGCCCAGGAGCTCTTGTACTTTATCGGCATTTTTAACAGAAGAATGCAGATAGGAGAGCGCAACGGAGTAGGTAGTGAATACCCGTCTTTTGAAAGAAGTTCTTCCAATGCCAACGCCTCTAACCTCAATTAAAGAAGAAACACAGTTCGACAAGGCATAGGAACTGGCACTTGAACGCGGACTACTTCCACCTAAATTAAAATGAATATCACCTAGATAGTCGCCTGTTGAGGCATAATCAGCATGCTGAAGATGTAGCTCATCCATTTTTTCTTTGGCCGGATTGACGAATGCTTCGGTTGTGTATTGGCGCAGATCGAATGGGATATTTAAATTCCCGCTGTAGAGAAACATCACATCAAATGCGGAGGTAACACCCCAATCACTCATACGCGCGAAGTCTCTTCTGTAGGGACGGTACTCGTGAAAATCAACGGCAACCTCTGGATTGAAATCGCTGAAGGCTTTTTTTAATAAAACAGATTCAGGCGCCATAAGCTTGGTTTGGTCTCTGTTGAGATCGAGTCCGTTGGCTGCGTGTCTATTCTGTTTTTCATAGCCATCAATATTGGCCATGGGTACCACTTGAATCAGTAAATCATCTAATAAGGCGCGTTCAGTAGGGTTGTTTAAAAGTTGGTCGATTAAATAAAGCAGGCCTTCCGTACTGGCAGGTTCATCTCCATGCAATCCGCCTTGAAGCCAAACTTTTGTTTTGTTTTTATTTGATTTTCCGTTGGTTAGAGTCACCACGGGAATTTGCTTTCCTTTCTGACTTGATCCGATGAATGAGTATTGAATGAATTCAGAATGGCTTGCTACAGCGGCATCTAAAAATGCAATGAGTTCAGTGTATTTAGTAAACCCCTTTCGTTTTTTAAAAGCCGGGGTATTTATTTCTATATCGAGGTCTGGGAAAAATTTTTCCGTTACTTTTTTTGTCTGCGGATTGGGTTGAGCCAATGAGAAGAAAAAAGAAGCCACAAAGAATAAGGAGACGATCTTTTTCATATTAGAATGCAAATGAGGTAATCAATCTGAAGACCCATTCGTCGCCCTCTTTGGGAGTAGAGTCGAAGTAATTTGAACCCGGATTGGGATCTACAAAGTCTATTGAGGCTTGTATTTTGGCTCCATACATTTTAGAGAAATATTGAGAAATACCGAAAGTGTAATAGTTGGGTCTATTGAAGAAAGTTCCGTTGTTTAGAAAAGAATTTTCGTCTGCGGCAAGATGTGTGTAGCGCGCATCTATGGAGAATCTGTTTTTAAATAAATAGCCCATTTGGAAGTTGTATCCCTTGCCCAACATCATTCTTCCTTTCACATAATTTTCTACATCTTCTACCCCGTTTACAAGGAAGGTGTTAGTCACACTACCATCGACTCGCACGCGCTGTGTAATATCGTTTGGAACCGTGGCTGTGGTGAGAACAAATTCTCCAAGCGCACTAAATCCGCGATACTTAAAAAGAAAATCAACACCTATTTTGGTAAAATCGGGCAATGAATATTCACCCAAATCGTTCAAATACAATATGGTTCCACTTTCTCTACCACGTCGGCTGCTCATGCCGTTATTTTTGCTGTAGGCAACGCCAAGAACCAAACGTGGCACCAACTCACGCATTATATCTACCTCTCTAAATTGTCCGAGGTTGGTGAATAATCCGAAAGGAAGAAAATCCAATCTTCCGCCGTATTTAAATCCACCAAAATCTGGTCCGAAAACGTTTAGTCCGTCACCATTGCTCAATACTAGGCTAGGTTTGAGGTACATTCCCTTCGGAAGCCGAACGGTTCCGTCTAAGAAAATGCCAAATTCTCGAATGGTACTGAAAGCAGAGGTCACCTTGCTGCGTTCTACCAATTGAAGGGATTGAGAGGCAATTTGCAATTCTCTGTTGTCTGTAGGGGTATTCTTTTGTCCTACACGAATAATCCATCTTTTGGTCAGGTTGTAACCCAACCAAGCATCCATTAAAAATTGGGCGCTACCGGCTTCAATTTCTGCTATTCCACTTAAATCTACTTGCAGTCTCCATGAGAGGCGGGTGTCTTCGTCTTTACCTGCAAAACGCAAGCGTGCGCGTCTCATTCTAAACCTGCTTGCGGCACCAGGGTAGTTTGTGTCTGTAAAAAAGGTGGCGTCGAGGTAGGGCTGTATGTAACCCGTGAGCTCCATGGAATATCCTTGGTCTCCAACGAAATTGAGTCCTTCACCAAATGAGTATTTCTTCAATTTCACACCCTGAGCAAAGCCCAGTTGTGCAAAAAGACAAAGGCCGAAGAATAGACCTAGATTTCGGGAGCAAAGGAGTTTGGCTTTCATTTGATTTAATCGAAACTGTTTTTCACAATCACTTTTCCACCGCTCATCATTTGATTTCCTAAAGAAAAGACCTCTGTGAGTTTGAATTCATCGTCGAACAGACATAAATCTGCATCGCGACCCATTTCAATTCGCCCTTTTTGAGTTAGACCGAGATTTCTAGCCGGATTTTCTGTTACCACTTTAAAGGCATCGGTAATGGAAAGTCCTTTATTAATTAGTTGGATGGTTTCTGCTAGGTTGAGATCAAATGGCGCCTTTTTAAACCCTATCAGATTTCCATTCTCGTCATTCTTGTCTAAGCCCGCATTTCCATCGCTACTAAAAGTCAAATAATCAATAGAAAGGCCGTGATCTAAAGCATAAATAATCGTCTTATGCGGGTCAGTGAAATTGGTTCCACCCGTAGAGATATCAATCATTCCGCCCATTTTTCCGAAAGCAATGCCCTCATCGAGCAAGGCTTGGGTTCTTCCCATATGGGTAGGCGAAATATTTTCTATTGGGAATTCATGATCTTTCACAATTCTCAATAAGTTTTCAATTTTAGAATTTAAGGCCCCAAGGTGGATATGAAGCACGCCTTTTTTCTTAGCAATCATTCCTCCAACACGAACTTGACGTAAAAGATGGAGTAATTCTAGATCAGTTGGATAAGAAGAGCGCACGTCAGAAATAGCAATTTTACAGCCTAAAACCTTGTCGATAAAGATCATTTCGTCTTGCACATTGCTTGTAATATGCATGGGTTCTAGTCCGAAGTAGCCTGTAAACATATACGCAGAAACCCCTTCCATCTCTAAAGACTTGCATTTGGCATAGAGCGTTTTGATTCCACGGGTAGATCCATCGGTGCCCAAAAGACCCACTACAGTTGTGGTTCCACATCCAATTAAGTCGGTCATGGGAATTTCGGGAGTCATTGAAGAGAAGCCATGCTTTCCACCCGCACCAATTACATGGATGTGCTGGTCTATTATTCCAGGAGTCATTGTTTTTCCTTCCGCATTGAAGACCGAAAAGGAACGATGCGATTCAATTTTTGAATCGATGGCTAAAATCTTTCCCCCGCCTATAAGAACATCTTTGTAGCCAAGAGAATCGGGACTGTATACATTGGCGTTTTTTATTAAAATCATAGCTGTATGAAGTGATAAATGAGCATTACAACCAAGGCTGTAATCATCGGGATTAGATTTCTTCTTACGATTTGTAGTGCGGTAACTTTTGCAATCTCAGCCGCTGCAATAAGCACTCCAGCAACGGGAGAAACCGTTCTACCCATGGAAGCAGCAAAATTCATTGGTAGAATAAGAGAAGCGCTTTTTACTCCAAACTTAGCGGCAATATTAGGGATCAAGGGTCCAAAGGCGAAAAAGGCTGCGTTTCCACTGCCCATAAGCATGGCGGCAAGGAAGATCATAATGGTCATTACAATTCCTATTCCTACTGCATTGAGTCCGATATTGTTGGAAATAGCCAATAAGCCATCGATTAATCCAAGTGCTATCAATCCTTGTGAAAAGAGATCAGCTGCAATAATAAGGGTTACAACAGATTTGAAAATATTCCCCATGCCGTTCCAAAAAACAGTAAGAGAACCAAGAACTACCTTCAAGTTTCTTTTGCGTATCCATTCAAAAACCAAAGCAGCAAATAGGCTTATCAGCATGGCTGTTGTAGTGTCTAGCTTTATAGGTGGATCGAATAATTTGCTGAGGTCAGAAAAGAGAATGAGCAATACAATGGGCAAAACAGGAATGAAGGCGTACAGCTTGGGAGCCGTTGAAATACCCGAATCCTCCATTCGTTCAGCGGCAATAGTGTTAGGCGCATTCTTTTTGTCGAAGTAGCGATTAACAAAATAATAGGTAATGGTCATTACAATGGTGAGTGGAATGAGCAAGGGTATTTGTTCGTGAACGAAGTATTCAACTGCGGGCATCTGAATCACTTCGGAAGCGCGAACAGACATGGCCGAGGCAGGCCCTAAACCAATGGCTGTGGAGGCGGTAATCACTGAAACAGCCGATATCCGACTTACACCTAAATTAAGGAGGATGGGAAAAATTGAAGCCATTAATAAAAGGCAAAGTCCGGCTGCAGATGGAATGGCCACAAAGAGCACCTGACTAATCGGGATAACCGCAACGGCGGTTAATTGAGGATAATTTTTAAGCAATCCCAAGGGTTTCATGGCAAAATCTACCAACGCATTGGAAGCACCTATGTGATCGATATAGGATACAAATCCACCAATGGCCATGATCATAAGTCCAACTCCCATATTGGTATGAGAAAAAGACTCTTTTAAGAGCTGAAATAAATCGAAAACAAAAGAACCAGTAGGCGATTTAGGCCCTGATGCGGTTGAACCTAAAAGGTGAGCAAGTACCAGCATTGATAAGCCTGCTACCAGCAGTACTGCTTGGGGATGATAGTCTTTGAGTAACATCCAGGCTACCAAAACGATAAAGAGGAGTGCGAAAATGGCACTAAGTGAACCCATAGAAAGTTTTAAAAGGGAGAGCCGTCTGTTCGTGTACCCGGTGAAAATAAAGTGCCTGAAACAATAGAATGCTGCTCAAAATCTCCGGTAATGTCGGGATTTCGAGTATAACTTTCATTTGGGTTATTCGACAAAGGTTCTATGTCGAAGCTAATCACAAGATCGCCCACCGCATCATACAAATAGACCTTATCTCCGGCATTATTCAGATTCATATCACCAGTAGAACTTGTAACTATGGTTGCATTTCCAAAAGATCCAGTAGGCGAACCTCCTCCAAAGAGCACTAAAGCTTTTCCTGGAGGAATACTCGTTCCATTTGTAAACACATGTCTTGGCGTTGCAGCAGTGAGTGCTTCGTCGTCATACACCTTCCAACCGGAAAGGTCTACTGCTTGTGCTCCAAGGTTGAGTATCTCTAAGAACTCATCTTCGGCTTGAGAATAGCTTCCATCGCCATTGGCATCTCCATCTAATCCGCTATTCGAAGGATCATATAAGACCTCATTGAAAATCAACTGCACTACTGCGGGTACATCGTCGTCTTCGATGTTCAGGTTCAGTAATTGCTGAGAAAATTGCCCTCCAGCTACTTGACTAATCTGAATTGCAACCGTGCGCGTACCATTTTGATTGGTGTCGTCTATGGCGGTTAAAACAACAGAGGCGCTCAGACTGCCTGCTGGAATGCTGATTTGATTGTCACTAATGTTATAGTCTTGACCTTCTGCTGCTGTACCTCCTAACAAAAGACTCACCACCACCGTAGAGGTAGAGGAAGCCGAAAGTGTAGCCGTAACATTGGCTGTTCCGCCATTTTCTAAAATACTTTGAGGACTTAAGGTTAGGCTCACTTCGGGTCCACCTGCTGTGGAAGGGCCCATTACATCATCTGTCTCGCAAGCCGTATTGAACAAAAGAAAGACGGCTGCAAGCCAAATAGCTCCATTTTTCATAATTCGAAAATTAAGTTGTTTTTAGAAAATCGAATTATAGACCTTTTTGGAATCGAATGATTTGTACCTTATTTCCACTACTTAAATGCAAGAGATAGGTGCCCTTGCTTAAATGAGAAATATCAATTTCTTCTGTTCTGCCAATATAGGTTTGAATTAAAGCGCCTGAAATATCCATCAGACGTATTTCATCAATGTTTTTGTTCGCTGTTTTAAGGTGGATGTAGTTTTCCGCCGGATTGGGGTATAATTCTACATTCAAAGAAGTGAATTCTTCTAGGCTAAAGGCCTGATTGGTGATGGTAATCTCAATAGAATCTGAAATGTTGGTGCCATCATTCGAACTGGCAACAATCCAGATGTTCCCATTCGCTATGGCGGAAACCAAGCCATTGGCATCCACTGTTGCTGAACCGGCACCAGAACCCACAGACCATGTTACGCTCATATCGCTAGCAAATGAGGGCAATACGGTAGAACTTAATTGAAGCGTACCCAAATTGGTGCTTATATCTGTTGATCCAGTTGTAGATTGAACACTTATGCTCTCCACAACAAAGGCCGTTGAAAAAGGCGTTCCATCTGTGCGGGTTCCCGGAGAAAATAAAATGGAAGTAGTATCTGCATGCTGCAAGAAGGCACCCGTAATATCTGGGAAACGCGTATACGATTCATTCGGATTGTTAGAGAGTGCATCCGAGTCAAAAAACAATACCCAAGCACCACTAGCGTCTTTAATGCCAATAACTTCCCCTGAGTTGTTTAAGTTAAGGTGAGAGGAGGTGGTGTCTGCCGAAAGAAGCACTGCTCCACCAAAAGTACCTACCAATGGACCGCTTCCAAAAACAACCATGGCTCCATTGGGTGGAACAAAAGTTCCGGCTGGAACTACAAATCGCAGGCTTCCTGTTGCGCTGGTATCATCCCAAATTTGGTAACCACTTGCGTCAAAATTGCTGTTGCCTGCATTCACAAATTCAATAAATGAATCTTCTTCTTGGTCGTACACACCGTCGCCATTGGCATCTCCAGCTAAACCAGAGTTCGATGGATCATAAAGTACCTCGTTGATTATTAGCTGCGCGGGGCTACTTATAGCAAAAAGCACTGAACATAAGAGGGTAAATAATTTTTTCACGGCTTGATTGTGTTTTACTCAACTAAGTTAAATCCAATTCGTTGTCTAGGTTAGATACCAATTTTTATTATTTGAACATACCAATAAGAGTCTGTTTTGGTAATTAAGCTCTCCGATTAAACCAGCCTTTTATTAAGACTTGCTGGATAGAACTCAAAATTCTTACTGAATAATAAAGCGCTTGGTTTCAAGATTAGTCTCGGATTTCCATTCCAATAAGTAAACGCCCACGCTCCATTGGGTTACCAGAATTTTCTGTTCTTCTGTAGGCTTGCTTTCGCCGCTTAAAATCAACTTGCCGGCGGCACTGAAAATACGCCATTGTCCTTCTTCTTTTGGATCGATAATGATGAATTCAGAAGTTGGATTGGGATATACAAACCATGAATTGACTGAGCTAAGGCTGTCCACTTCGGTTTTGTTTCCTAGTCCGTTATAGAATCTTCTTTCTCTGCAAGCATATTCGGTATTGTAAATCGATCCGTTGTCGTTCACACGCGCAAATACAGTGAATTCATAATTGGCGGAGGGCAATCCACTTCCGGTAAAGTTTACCGTAGCTGTG